>Ga0209166_10000084_pt1 | contig 129355 bp, 108 predicted proteins | sample Coa_R1_3_FD_187151 | JGI IMG/M metagenome (GOLD analysis project Ga0209166, IMG submission 187151) | Surface soil microbial communities from Centralia Pennsylvania, which are recovering from an underground coalmine fire - Coalmine... | ecosystem: Environmental > Terrestrial > Soil >... | reverse complement strand
ACCTTCGCCTGGCTCGGCAACTTTCGTCGTCTGGTCGTTCGCTACGATCGCTCCGACTCCATTTACGAAGCTTTCTTTCATATCGCCTGTCTCATGATCACGTTACGCAGGGTTTTGAAATGAGTTCTAGACACACTTCTAACGGTGAATTAGAAAGGTAGAACCCGGCATGGAACCAGACCGCTAAACGGAGTTAAGGACACACCATCGATAGCGAGAGTACTGTTCCCACCACACCCCATCCACCAGATCCACCCAACGACTTTGGACACGGCCCCCCAAATTCGAGAAATGAGGCTTGTCCTTACGCTGAATAGACGTCAAGAATTCAGGAATGGTTTCCTTCCGGCAGTGTCAAGATTTAGTCGAGAAGTCATATGGAATGAATGTATTCCAAGAATTGGAAGAAGTGAGATGCGATAAATGATATCAACTTTATCTAAAGAAAAATTTCGACGCCCGGAAAGAGCTGAGCTGAGACGCACTCAGGCGTTTCGGTGACACGGCTTGCCGTACAGGGCAACGCGCCAGAATTGCACTCGGAACGCGGGCACGTTCTGGCATCGAACCAAGCCGAGACGGAGTCGCGCGGGCGGGGCTTGGCGCGAGGACGGGTATGCCCCGAGCAGGTAAAGCCAGCAGTCGGTTAGACTCGAGAATGTGGCGGGGCGAGGGATAGTGTCCGGATGGAGCGCCGCGGGCGTATTGCTGCGGCGGCTTGCGGTTTGGGAAAAACCGCGCTCCGAAGCTTATAACGGATTTAGGATTCGAAACGAAGTCGGGATAAAATGGAAGTGATGCTTACACAGATTAAAGGCGCCGACGCCACAGGCGATGGCCGTCCGCGGCGCAAGACTTGCGGCGTTCGCGTGGGACACGTCTTGGTTGGCGGCGGCGCTCCGATCGTCGTGCAGTCCATGACCAACACGGACACCGCCGACATCAGCGCCACGTTTAAGCAAACCGTGGAGCTTGCCGAGGCGGGCTCGGAGATTGTGCGTTGGACCGTGAATGTTCCGGAAGCCGCCGCTGCCGTGCCTGAAATCAAGCGGCGCATGCTCGATGCCGGATGCAAGGCGCCGATCATCGGTGATTTTCACTACAACGGCCACGTGCTCCTGACAAAATACCCTGACTGCGCGAAAGCTCTCGACAAGTACCGCATCAATCCCGGCAACGTCGGCGCCGGGCAGCGCCGCGACGAACAGTTCTCTACCATTTGCAAAGTCGCGCGCGATAACGGCAAACCCGTGCGCATCGGCGTCAATGGCGGCTCGCTGAATCAAGAGCTGGTCATGGCGAAAATGCAGGAAAACACCGACAAGAATCTCGGGAAAGAGTCCGAAGAAATTATAAACGAGTGCATGGTTCTGTCCGCCGTGCAGTCGACCGAATTGGCTCTCGAAAGCGGCCTGCGTCACGACCAGATCATCATTTCGTGCAAGACTTCCCGCCCCCGCGATTTGATTACCGTCTATCGCGATTTGTCGGCAAAAACCGAGCAACCTCTGCATTTGGGATTGACCGAAGCGGGCATGGGCATGAAAGGTCAGATCTGGTCCGCAGCGTCGCTCGGCGTTCTGTTGTACGAAGGCATCGGCGACACGATCCGGATTTCCTTGACGCCTCGGCCGGGCGGCGACCGGCGCGAGGAAGTGTACGCCGCCTGCGAGTTGCTGCAAGCTCTCGGGCTGCGGTCGTTTTCGCCGAGCGTAACGGCCTGCCCCGGCTGTGGCCGCACCACCAGCACCACGTTTCAGGAATTGGCCGAGCGCATCCAGGACTACATTCGCGACAGTATGCCCATCTGGAAGACGCAGTACGAAGGCGTCGAAACCATGACGCTGGCGGTGATGGGTTGCATCGTAAATGGCCCGGGAGAATCGAAGGCTGCGAATATCGGCATCAGTTTGCCGGGAACCGGCGAAGCGCCCCGCTGTCCGATATACATTGATGGAAAAAAAGACGTGACCCTCGAAGGCACGTACGACGAGCTCGCCGCCGCGTTCCAGAAACTCGTCGACACCTACATCGAGCGGAAGTACCCGCGAAAGACGGCCGAGGCAGTTCCCGCAGGCAGGTGAAGAATTCGTTTGCCGCCAACGATCATGTCCACCTCTGCCGATGAAGTTCTGAACGAAGTTCCCGGCGCGCAACACCTCTTTGACTGGTTCGGATATTGGCCTACGTTTCACGACGCGGAAGTTCTAAGCGTTGAATTTCAGCGCAGCGAGCCTTCTAAGATTCGTGTCCACACCTGGGAAACGACGAAAGAAGTGGATGCCAAGGGGTACTTCGTTTGCCGAAAACACTGCGTTGTGACTTTCTCCCTGGAGAACCTCACAAAAGTAGACGTTCAGCATTTCAACAATCAGAGTGCGCTATCCGATCTGGAGTTTTACAAAGACGGGTACGAATTCGTTTTGTATTTCCATCCCGGGCATGGCCTTCAGGGATCAATTAGAGCGGAACGCGTCGCCATAGAACTGCAGGCTGGCATTCCCTCGGATAGCCAATACCAGGACACTACATCCTAGGCGTTGACATCAGATTACCGTTGGACTGTTCTTGTGGACGGGCCGAGGCGCCGGGTTCCTGAACTTTACGGCAAACATACCGCAAAGCGTCAGTCAGCGAGCGCGAGTTCCTTCTCGACCACTTCCTTGTGAATCTGCGTGAACTTGGCGGTCGCCTCGATGCCCAGCCGTCCGGCATAGGAGAGCAGTTTGTCGACGCTCTTGTTGGCTATCTTCCCGTTCAGCAGTTCGCTGACGCGCGGCTGCGGCTCCCCAAGGATGACTTGCAATTCCCTTTGCGAGTATTTCTTCGCGACCTTCAGGATCGCCCGATACAGCTCAGCTTTGAACTTCAGAGCAGTGGCTTGTTCCGAGGAGAAGCCGAGATCATCCAGCACATTCCCGCGCGTCACATGGGTTGGCTTGTTACTCTTCCTTTTCATATTTTTTCTTCTCCGCCAAACCGTCCTAGCCACCGGGCAACAAAACTTGCCTTAGCCCGGTCACTGTTTCTCGACGCCCACTCCTTCGTGCGCTTTCATTGCCTCGCAAGTGTTGTTCCGCACCTGGGCGTCCTCCGAGTCCCCTTTGAACAGGACTTCCCAGTTGCATCGCTTGAGATACCTGACGCCGTTGAATTGCCAAAGACTAGCCGTTGATTCCTTCGCAGAGCCGTGCGACCACAAAACTACATCGGGCAGCCCGTGAGACTTCAATTTGAGAAAGCCGAACTGGTGGACCATAGAACTGCGCAATACTCGAGTGTACCGGCCACCCAGATCTTGATAGACCCAGAAGGAACAATTACCTGTCGGACTGCAATTGCAGGCACCGCCGCCCCTAATCGCGATCAGTCTGACGCCCTCTCCGTCGAACCTGCGCGCGTCAAACAGCCCGACCTCCTCGTGCCCACCAGTTGGGCAATTCGCTGCTTTGACTTCCAGTTCTTTCAGAATCTTCTTCGGCACCTGGATTTGTGCGACGTTCTCCAGGTTGGCAACGGTTTCCTGCCAAACTCTTTCCGGAATATTTTGTGCCTCCCCTTTCGGCGGTCGCATCAAAATGCCAATCGACATGAGGCCCGCCCACACAAAGTAATTGAATTTCATCATTTGGCTCTTACGGAAGCCCCGGGCAGCGGGGAGTCGCGAGACTGCGCAGCTTATCTAATGCGATGGCGCGCGCGCGTGAATAAGCATCGCGATCATCGAGCAATTGATAAGCCCAATGCGCGCCCATGGCCGTCGCGTGAAATTCAAACGCCAGCCGCTTGGGATCGGCGGCACGATCAAAATGGCCGGCCGCTTGCGCTTCCTGGATGGCGCGCGTAATGACCCCGATCCATTCGTGCATGATCGCGGCAATCCGGTCGCGCACCACGCCGCGGCGGCTGTCGAATTCAAACGACGCGGCGCTGAAAAAGCACCCGCCCTTAAGGACATTCTTCTCCACCATGGCCAGCCAGTAGTCAATCAGGCGCCACAAGCGGGGCATGCCCTTCGGCGCGGCAATCGCCGGACGTGTGACCTTTTCGATGAAAAGCTGGCGCGCGGTGTCCACCGTGGCGAGCTGCAAATCTTCTTTCGATCCGAAGTGCGCGAACAGGCCGCTCTTGCTCATGCCCAGTTGCTCGGCGAGGTAGCCGATGGTTAGCCCCTCCAGGCCATGCACCGAAGCGATGTCCACGGCGCGCGCGAGGATGGCTTCGCGGGTGCGCTGCCCTCGGTTTTGCCTGCGCGGCAATCGCTTGGCGAGGGTCTTGCGCGACTTTCGCTGTGGGGCTGCTCGCATGAAAATACTGTAACACACGTCACACAATTAGCACGAACGTTCGTTTTCTGTGTTACCCTCTTGGCCCTGGGATTGGTGCCATGGGGAAACTTGTGCGTTGTGCGATTTTTGCTGCCGCTTTAGCTGCAGCTGTGGCAATTTTTGCAAACAACTCTTCCGCCCAGCAAATCCCGCTGGACCGCTGTGACACTTTGCCGCTGGTCGAAGTTCAGATCGGCGGCGAGCCCCACTGGTTCCTGGTAGACACTGCCGCCACTTCCATCCTCAACGTGCAATCGTTTGCCAACGGTTCGCGGAAGGACATCAGCGTGACGTCGTGGAGCGGCACACTGGCCACCAGCGCCAAGGAAGTGACCCTGCCGGATCTCATCATCGGGCGCACCACTATCTTGAAGCCCAAATTGCCGGCGATAGATTTGTCGGCCATCGGCAAAGCCTGCGGGCGAAAAATCGACGGAATCCTCGGCATCGACCTTTTGCAAAAGCTCGGCGCGAGCGTGGATTTGCAACAGCAAACGCTGCATGTCGCCACGCTCGAGGAAGTGCACGCGGCGGAACTCGCCAAAGCCATGCAGAAAGAAATGCATCGCTGCATGGAGGCGTTCAACGCGTCGGACGAACAAACTTTCAGCGATTGTCTCGATGCAAAAATCGTGCTCTTCAGCGGCGAACGAGAGTTGTACGGGCGCGAACAGGTGGCGGGATATTTTCGCGACCAGTACTTCCACCAGAAACCCGCGGCGCGCTTGGAAATTCAGGAGAGCGCCTTCCATCCCATCGGCGAGGCCGTGTGGTATGAGTACGACTTCACGATCGAATCGGCGCGCGGAAAGCTCCACGGCCGCGGCATGGCCATGTGCCGGAAATCTGGCGGCCGCTGGCGCATGGCCAGCATGCACCACAATATTGTCGAGAGCGAACCGCTTGCCGCCGGAAAGTAGGAATCGGGCGCGCGCGCGCCGGTGTGCTAGAATTTTTCGCGGTTGCGTCGTTTGCACGCTCGAGGAAATTCGTGAAAATCAGCCGGGAAGACGTAGAACGCGTCGCGGAGCTTGCCTACCTCGATTTGAGCGAGGCCGAACTCGAGAGCTACCGCCAGCAGCTCGACGAAATTCTGGAATACATCGGCAAGCTCGACGAACTGGATACGTCCAACGTTGCGCCCATGGCGCAAGTGCTGGCGGATGACCAATCCGCCGACGCTACCTTGCGGGAAGATGTGGTAGTGCGCTGCGACGTGGCTCCCGAAATTCTGAAGCAGGCGCCCGATCCGGAGCCGCCTTATTTTAAAGTGCCGAAGGTAATTGAGCGGTAGAGGAAGCCATCGAGGTTGCCTATGCCCCCTGGGAAATCTGTAAGTGTTGCATCTAAAGAATTTAGCGCGACTGTAAGTGCCCTAGAATCCGCAGTTACGGACGCCTCGCAAGTGTTGCAGTGGAAGGACTTAGCGCCGGCGCCGAAGCCGCAGGTCAGGTATCTTGGCGGTGTCAGAACGACCTGCAGTTGCGAGGTCGGGCCGCAAATGACCGGGAAGAAGATGGGTTGTAAATGACGGGAAACTGGACAATCGGCTCGGTAAGAGAAGCACTGGCAGCTAAGAAAGTCTCGGCGCGGGAGCTGGCGTCGGCTTTCTATACGAAGATTGCTCAGCGCAATGCGGAGCTGAACGCCTTCCTAACTCTTTGTGAAGAAAGAGCCTACGCGCAAGCGGATCGTGTGGATGCCCTGGTCGCCTCCGGGAAACCGCTCCCTCCACTGGCGGGAGTGCCGGTAGCTATAAAGGATGTGATCAGCACGCGCGGAGTCAGGACCACTTGCGGGTCGAAGATTCTCGAAAAGTATGTGCCGCCGTATGATGCAACGGCGGTGGAGCGTCTCGAAGCAGCGGGTGCGGTAATCCTGGGCAAAACGAACTGCGACGAATTCGCGATGGGCAGCTCCAACGAGAATTCGGCGTACGGAGCGGTGCGCAATCCGGAAGCATTGGATCGGGTACCAGGCGGATCGAGCGGCGGATCGGCTGCCGCCGTTGCGGCAGGTTTGGCCGTCGCAACGCTCGGCACGGACACGGGCGGCTCCATCCGCCAGCCGGGGGCGTTCTGCGGAATTCCCGCCATGATGGGAAGTTATGGCCGCGTCTCGAGATACGGGTTGATCGCGTTCGCGTCGTCTTTGGATCGCATCGGCCCGTTCGCCACGACCGCTTCCGACGTCGCCGCAATTATGAAGGTAATCGCGGGACGGGATCCGAACGATTCCACTTCGACGACGGCGCCGGTCCCTGATTACGGGGCGGAATTGCTGCGACCAGTCAAAGGACTAAGGATTGGCATCCCTAAACAGTATTTCGGCAAAGGAATGGACGACGGCGTCCGGCAGAAAGTCGAAGCGGGAATTGAGCTGCTGAAGCGGCTTGGGTGTGAATTGCGCGAAATCGAGATGGCGCACACGGATTATGCCATTGCGACGTATTACATCATCGCGACGGCTGAAGCGAGTTCTAACTTGGCGCGGTACGACGGCGTGCGCTACGGGCTGCGGCTGAAGGAAGATTCGCTTCTGGCGATGTATCGTAAAACGCGCGGCGCCGGCTTTGGTGCCGAAGTGAAGCGGCGAATCGTGCTCGGAACATACGTTCTCTCGGCCGGATACTACGACGCGTACTATCTGAAAGGACAGAAGGTTCGCGCGTTGATCGCGCAGGATTTTCGGGATGCGTTTACGAAGGTCGATGCGATCGTGACGCCGACTTCGCCGGTGCCGGCATTCAAACTGGGAGAGCGAACGAGCGATCCGCTCCAGATGTATCTTGCTGATATATATACGGTTACGGGATCGCTCGCGGGAGTGCCGGGCATATCTGTCCCGTGCGGCAAAATCGGCGGGAAGCTGCCTGTAGGATTGCAGATATTCGGACCGGCTTTCGGCGAGGCAACGATTCTCCGCGTCGCTCACGCATTCGAGCAAGCGGGCGGCGCTTCCGTCTAAGGATTTCTTCCACACGCGCGCCATGGCTCCGCCATTGACCTCCCTCATCGAGAAACTCGACAACGCGCAGGCCGAATTCCTGCGCACGGCGGATGCTGTCTGTCCCGAAAACTGGAAAACGCGTCCGAAAGCGGGACGGTGGTCCGCCGCTGAACTGGTAGCGCACCTGATTGGCGTCGAGAAAGCGGTCATCGAGAGGGCGGACCGCATCTCGCAGAAAGCTCCGAGGCAAATTTCGCTTTTCCGGAAGTTTCACTTGCCGATGGCGTTGGTGGAGTCGCGGATCATCCGCCGGAAGTCGCCCGTTCCCATAAATGAGGATGCCCTGCGCGAGAAAGAAGCGATGCTTGCGGAGTTGCGGGAGGCGCGGGAGCGCTCGTTGGCGTTTTTGGAAGAAACGAAACACCGCGAGCTAGGGGATTACCGGTGGAAGCACCCAGCGGTGGGGATGCTGAACTTGTACGGATGGGTTGAATTCCTCGCCGCGCACCAGAGACGGCACACCAAGCAGATGCGTGAGATTGCCACAGACCTACAAAAAATCGTACACGAATCGCAAAAGTAGAACTTTTTTTCCTTCCTTTTTGCCACACCACTGGAAAAGTACTGGAAACCGATGCGGTGCAGGAAGAATGCTAACATCTTTTTACACAGCAAGATGGAACAAAAGTACTAGTCACTTCGTCTAAGGAATTGAGAACGGAACGACTATTGCTCAGGGTAAAGTGCATCGCATACGCTGAGCATAGCATCAAAGATGTTGAAAGCGCAGTGTGGCAGAGAGTCAAAGGGACAAAGCCATGGTTACCGTCAAGTCGAGCCAAAAGATTTTCACGGACGCAGAGGTCGCCAACCTGACCGGGATCTGCGTCGACCATATCCGTAACTTCGCGAAGAGCCGGCACCTGGGCTTCATCGCGCGCGCCGCGGAAGCGGCGGGGAAGCAGGCAGACCAATGGCTGTTCACGCTGTCTGACCTCATGGTGCTGGTTACCCTGTTCCCGCGCTGCACGCACTAACCGCAGACGGATTACCGAACCGACCTCGACATAAATCTCCGATCGCGCCATTTGCAATTTGCTCCCCGCCCTCTAACGAGAGGCGGGGTTCGTCTTTTCTGGAGGGCGGGAGGCATTGAAATTAGCACCAAGAAAGCGTAGCCGGTGGCGCATGGCACCTTTGCGTGTCCAGCGAGGCAAGAATCTCCGTGGGTTAAGTCCTTTAGAATCACAACTTTTGCAGACCCTGGCTGGTAAGCCCTTTAGAATCACATCTTTTCTAAAAAGGGGGAGGGGGTGGGTCCCTGCCTTCTGCAGAAAGATGTGGCTGCAGTGCGCCCTTCGCTGTCGCTCTGGGCAAGTAAGAGTGTGAAAAGGAAGGGGATGTGGCGGGTGACGAGTGACGAATGGCGAGCGAGGGGCTCGAAGCATGGAAGATGTTAGGAGACAACGATGAGGCAAGGGCTGGGAGAATCCGGAGCTGCGCAGAGGGAGCAGCGGAGAGACGAAGCGAACGAGAGGAGCGGAGGGGCGAGGAAGCCGGGAGAGGGCGGAGAAAATAATCGCTTATGTAACCGAAGCGCACACTCTTATATAGCATAAAACACTATGTCTGTCAAGTAAAAGTTTCAGGTTTTTTGTAAATGCTTTGGATGGAATGGGTTGGGATTCCCGCGAGAGGCCAGGACCGGGAGGAGAACCAGAATCGGCGCCCTTCCCGCGGCGTAGAAGCCTGAAAACCGCAGGGATGCGGCGGTCGGCTGGTAGCGCCAGTGAGTTGGGTGTTTTGGCGTCAGATAATGCCTCCGTACATCTAACTCTTTTCGGTGTTTGTCTCGGATTTGCGGTATCTTTTGGGCCTTGTTCTCTACAATGGCGGACTAGACCCGGTTCACGAGCTAGTGTGTGGGTCATTTGTATTCTTACGCGAGGTGATGGGAGCGTGTTTCGGGGTCGGAGCCCTGACGGATTATTATCGCTTCCACGCCAAGCTCAACGAACTCGAGGGCCTTAAATCATCAAACCGACTCATTTCGCAGTCCTGCTCTTTCTGTTGCTGTTTTGCGGCCCCTCGTACGCCCAAACCTCTATTGTTGCTGTGCGGACCGAGAGCGTTATCGCTCTTTCAGCGGATAGCCTCCAGATCAACTACGATCACGGCGTTAAAGTGCCTGTCCAGGTTTGTAAGATAACGCTACTCGGAGATAGGGGCGCGTTCGCGTCAGCTCGTCTTGCGGAAGTTCCTGGTGCCAATTTCGATGCTGCCCAACTCGCAGAGGAGGCATGGGGTAAGGAAAAAACGCTCAGAGCCAGAGATCAGGCTTTCACACAACTGGTCCGTCCCAAACTCTCGGACGTATTGCAGGCAATGAAAGACACAGCACCTATGGAGTTCGCGCAATTCAAGCTTGGCGTGCTTGAGACAATTTTCGTAACAGTTGAAAATAGGATTCCGAAGCTCATCCGAACGAACTACTATCCGAGCGTAGACGATCACGGAAAGGTCTCTGTGACGACTAAAAAAATTTACTGTCCCGGGGATTGCCCAAGGCGCGATCTGCCGTACGTCATCTTCCTTGGGGAGCACTCGGCCATTTTGGAAAAAGCTGAATCTGGATTGTCGGTTGCCTTCCCAGCTATCACGGCGCATGCGCTTGTGCAACTGGAGATCGAGAGGGCCGGAGAAACAGTTGGTCCACCCATTTCGACGCTCCAGATAACAGCTAGTGGGAGAGGTTGGCCGGAATATGGAAAGTGCAAAAACTAGGGTAAACGATGCTGGCCAAGATCTGAAATTGATTACTGTTCAAATGCTGGGGCTGCCCCTTCGATTCTCGGCAGGCTCAGGCTCGCCAGAAGGGGATGTACTGATAAGCACGGACACGATTGAAGGATATTTTTCCATTTTGAAACGCGGCATTAATGGCGTATACCACCATGTAGGAAGGCAGCACTTGCACCGTTATCTATCGTGGTTTGATTTCAGAAACGACGCGCGTCACATGGAGGGCGGCGAACGATGCTCGCTGGCAATCCACAACGTCAGTAGCAAGCGTCTAAGATATCAGGACTCATCTCGGCCCTAATAGGAGAACAGCCCGTCGGCAAACGGGCTGTGTTTCGGAAACGGAAACTGTTGCGGACTAGCGACCGCGTAGATGCAGTTTACTGCGCGGAGCGAATGATGAGAAGTACCTTTTTTCGTATGCCCAGAAAACGCCCACTAAGGACTACGGGGGATGTAAGAGACTTCCCCCGGTATAGCATTTCGGAGGCAGCGCACTACGTTCGCATTCCGGCCAGCACGCTCTATGCGTGGGCCAAAGGGCAGGATTACAAACTCAAGTCCGGCCATCGCAGAACATTCAGACCTTTAATTCATCTTGCGGACGATAAGAACGGATTGCTGTCGTTCTATAACTTAGTAGAGGCGCACATTCTCCGGTTTACAACGGAAGAGAAGAGTCTGCCTCTACAGAACGTCAGAAAAGCACTCGATTATGTACAGGAAGCATTCCCCGGTCCTCATCCGTTGTTAACACATGAGTTTGAAACTTCAGGCAAAGAAATGTTTGTAACCAATCTGGGAACTACCCTCAATGCGACCGCCTACGGCCAAAGCGTAATGCGGGGAATACTCGAAAGGTATTTGGAGCGTATTCCTAGGGACGCAGCTGGACTTCCTGTTCGCGTGTTCCCTATCCATTCCAAGCGACTGGCTATTGACCCATATTTTTCCTCTGGAAAGCCAATCGTCCGAGACAGGGGAATAACCGCTTCCGTTCTCTGGGGCCGAAACAAGTCTGGAGAAAACCTCGCGCAAATCGCAACTGACTACGGGATGAGCGAGAGCGAAGTGAAGGAAGCGATTGAAGAATACGAGTGGAAAGTGGCCGCCTGAAGAAAATCCTGTCTTCTTCCTTGATAGGACGTTTGGAAGAAACCGAGTAGCGCAAATGTTGCGCGGTGCCGGATTCGTTTTACGGACCACATTCGAGGAGTATGGCGATGCCGACTTCCGCATCGCCGATCCCGTCATAATCGCAAGTTGCGGCCTGCTCAATCGCGTTTTGCTAACCGGCGATCAAGACCTAGTGCGAACCTGGAACAACGAAATAATTCAGGCAAAAATTGCGGTGTTTGTTACCACCGACAATCGGGAAGGTCCGGATCAGTGGGCGCCACGAATTATCGCAGCCAAGGACGATATTCTGCGAGAACTGGCTCGGCGACAAAAGCCATTCACAGCAAACATTGCAAAGGAGGGAAGGATAAGCCTAGTGAGGGTGTACGATGGAACAGACTGGAAACCAATCACGATTAGGAAGAAGAACCCGTCCAACTACGAACGGAAGCGAAGGAAGTAGGCTCGCTATTTCGCTGAAGTGCGAACAGGCCGTCTCCGTCCCCGTCAAGGTGAAGCTAAAGCCGAAAAAGAGACACGCTGAGGACGCCGGGTTCCCGCAGTTCGTCGTTTGAACGTGGGTCTTTTGGCCTTTCTCGTGTGACGCGGCTAGGCCAGCCACTTCATGGTCAGTTTCTTGCGCTTTTTGGCGCAGTCGAGAAGATAGAGATCGAGCGGTCCACCCGGCGCTTACGCGCGGGGAGCGGGAAAACAGCAAGAGCCGGGCTGAAGCCCGGCACCTACATGGGGACGCGCTGAAGCACGCCCCTACACGAGAGAAAATGCGGGCACGATCAATCGTGCCCCCAACAAAGGCCGGATAGGAGAAAACGGCGAGGCGAAGAAGGACGCGCTGAAGCGCGCACGTACACCAGAGAAAATGCGGGCACGATGTTCCGGCTGCTGCCCGGAATCTTCGAAATCGTGCCCCTACAAAGGCCGGATAGGAGAAAACGGCGAGGCGAAGAGGGACGCGCTGAAGCGCGCACGTACACGAGAGAAAATGCGGGCACGATGTTCCGGCTGCTGCCCGGAATCTTCAAAATCGTGCCCCTACAAAGGCCGGAGAAGAGGGACAGGCTTCCTTCGGCGGCGCTTCTTTCGGCGGCGCTCGGGAGAAACTGCGCTCGGAGGTTCCGTAAGTCCGACATTGGGCGCGCGTCGAGTATCCGTATCCAAGCTAACCTATGGCAGTTGCGAGCTTTCCTTTTTGGCGTCGCGTAGCAGTGGAATATCCGGGTCGGCGTCTTTCCAGAGAGTAAGAAAGTCCTGATAGGCGGTACGGGCTTTGGCGCGAAAGGCTTGCCGGGCGTCGGATGACTGTTGAGCGTCGGCGGCTTGCATAGCATACGCGCGGGCGAGGCCGAGATGCGCCAAAACACCGAACGCGTCGCCGATCGTGATTCCTGGATGATCCACAATTTTCTGAAATTCCCGGGCGGCTTCGGAGCCCTGGCGGGCAGCCAAGTATGCCTGGCCACGCACATAGACCGGATAGAGGGCTCCGAAATAGGCAAACGTGGCGCTGCGCGGCGAGCTTAAGTCGTAGGGAACGTTAGCCTGGAGAAGTTCAATCGCCTTTGCAGGATCGCCATGGTCCAGCGCCAGAGTCGCACGCACGGCCGGGAGGTAACTGAAGCGGACCGAAGTGTCCTCGGGGAAATCCCGTTCCAAATCATTCGCCAGAGACTGAGCCTGGGAAGCATCGCCGGACACGGCCAGCACGAGAGCCGCGCCGTACCTGTCCTCCCGGTTTTTTGCAAGTGCAAGCGCAGCCATGGCCGACTTTTTTGCCATGGAAAAGTTTCCGAAGAAGCCTTCCCATAGTGCGGCTCGGGTTTCAAATAGAGCTGCCCTTTCGCCATGTCCTGCCTGTTGTGCCAGAGTGATTGCGCTTTGCGACCACTTCCTGGCCTCTTGCATGCGACCGGTATAGGCCAGTGCAAAAGCCTGACGGTCCGAGATCACGTCTTCAGCGCCAGGCTTTCCTTGAGCCGCAGCCACTTCCCGTTGCATGCCTGCGCGGTCGCCTTTCAGAAAAGCAAGATCGAAGCGTTGATCCGCCACGAAAGGATTGTCGATTTTGCGCTCAGAAGTCTGGCGCAGCACGTCTTCAACGTCTGCCAGGCGATCAAGATAAATGAGATTGTAGCCGAGGAGGTAATATCCCGGGTAAGCATCGGGGACAAGTGCGATCGCCTTACGACCCTCCTCCACTCCCTGTTCGTATCTGCCGAGCACCGGATAAATGAAGCCAGCGAGGAAAGTGTGAGCGCTCCAATCACGGGGATAAACCTGCGCCCACTGCTCACAGGTCTGCTGAGCCTTTTCCTGATTTCCGGTGCCGCGTCCGTCGTAGTAAGCAGTGATGAAAAATTTCTCTTTGTCACTCGCGCGATCGCGTAATTCGTAGGCTTTGCGAATGTTCTCCGTGGCGAGGTTCGACTCACCGCCCGCGCCATAATAGAGTGCGAGCGTAGCGTAACCCATGGCAAATTTCGGGTCGATCTCCACGGCGCGTTTGAAAAAAGGCAGGCCAGCATCGACACCCGCCGTAAGGTTAGTCTTCCAGCCCATGCTGTAGGCTTGCAAGGCTTCCAGAGACGACGTGGTGGCTTCCTCGAGGGGAACGTCATGCTGTTGAACGGTGGCGAGCGATTCGCCGACGCGCGTTCTGAATCTGCTGGCCATTTGACTTAAGGCATTCAGCACGTCTTCTTTCCTGGCGGCCTGGACCAGTTCGTCATCAAGGACTTTTCCAGTGCGGCAGTTTTCCGCGCGCAGCCCCAAAACGAATTGGCTTCCGAGAGTTGCTATGGACCCTTCCAGGACGGCGGCACTGGCGGTGCGCTGACAGACTTCGCGCGCGAGTTGCGGAGTCAGCCGCGCGTCGGCGGGCTGGTTCATCATGCGCAGCGTTTGCTGGACGCGGTCCTCCGAAACAAGGCTCAGGAAAGGAGATTGTTCAAGCTGCACCGACAAGCCCTGGCGCAGCGTGCCATCGAAAACGGGATCGCCAGTAGAGTTGGCGAAGTCGGCGAGAACGATGGTGTCTTTGTCGGAGAGTTTGGGAGCGGCGCGAAGGTAAAAAACGCCGGCGATCGAGAGCCCCACAACCACCGCGACGGCGGGAGCAATCAGCTTCCAGTGCCTCGCTATGCCCGTCGCGGGTTGATGCTGCGATCCCGCTAACGACTTTTGCGAACCCGTGTCACGCTGCAGGCGCTGCAGGTCGGCGCGGATTTCCGAGGCATGTTGGTAGCGCAAGTCGCGATCTTTTTCGAGGCACTTGTTGATGATGTGCTCCAGCTCCGCCGGCAAGTCGGGGTTCAGGCGCGCGGGAGCCGCCGGGGCGCGATTGAGAATCGCGTCAAAGATGGCGCCGGAACTTTCGCCGCGAAACGGAAGTTTTCCCGTGGCCATCTCGTAAAGGACAACGCCGTAGGAAAACAGATCCGTGCGCGAGTCCAGTGTTTTGGCGCGAATCTGCTCCGGAGACATATAGGCGGCGGTCCCAACGACGTTGCCTGCACCGGTAAGGGAGTTATCCACGGAAACTGTCGGTGCGTCTGAATGAGTGGGGAGGTTGTCAGCGGACGGCCCGAGTTTCGCCAAACCAAAATCGAGAATTTTGGCGTTACCGCGCTTGGTAACGAACAGGTTGGCGGGCTTGATGTCCCGATGAATGATGCCCATCGCATGGGCGGCTTCCAGAGCGTCGGCGGTCTCAATGCCAATTTTCAAGATTTCGTCCATGGGCATGGGCTTGCCGCGAATGCGCTGCTTCAGGCTTTGCCCCGCGAGCAATTCCATGACAATGACCGGCTGGTGTTCGTGCTCTTCGACCTCGTAAATCGTGCAGATGTTGGGGTGATTCAAAGCTGAAGCGGCGCGCGCCTCGCGCTGAAAACGGCTGAGCGCCTGAGCGTCCCCGGCCACGTCGTCCGGAAGAAACTTGAGCGCCACAAACCGCTGCAGCCGGACGTCTTCAGCTCTGTAGACGACGCCCATCCCACCGCTGCCTAGCTTGTCGATAATGCGATAGTGGGAAACGACGCGGCCTGCTTGCAAATCGGCCGCGCTTACGGCGTCATAGTGTTGCCTCTGCGCCATAGCCTGCGCGGCGACTTCCATAGCGGGACTCTCGAGGAAGCTGCCGGCCTCCTCGCTGGAAGCCAGCAGCGCGCGCACTTCACGCTCCAGCTCCGCGTCGCCGAGGCACGCCTGTTGCACGAACGTGTCGCGCTCGTTCCGCGGACGCTCGAGAGCGGCCTGCAAAAGGCTATCAATTTGTTTCCAGCGATCGGAGTCCATCGGATTCTTTACCGCCCAGCTCACGATAGAGCCAGGCCTTCGCAGTGCTCCAGTCTCGCATCACGGTAACTGGCGACACTTTGAGCACTTCTGCCGTCTCTTCCACGCTCAACCCGCCAAAGAACCGCATTTCCACCACACGCTCTTTTCGCGGATCCAACCGCGCAAGAGTGTTCAAAGCATCATCGAGCGCAACAAGATCCGCCGAGCGGCCGCTGCCGGTGACGGCGACTTCGTCCAAAGAAACGTGCCGGATACCGCCGCCGCGTTTCAAGTTACGACGCCGGGCGTGTTCGACGAGAATGCGTCGAACGAGCTGGGCAGAAACGGCAAAAAAGTGGGCGCGATTCTGCCACTCCATGCGCTTGTAGTCTACAAGGCGCATGTACGCTTCGTTGACTAGCGCGGTCGTTTGCAGACTGTGCCCGGGCCGCTCTCCTTTCATGTAACGCCCGGCCAGGCGGTGCAGCTCTTTGTAAACAATGGGAGTCAGCTTTTCGAGCGCGGTCTGGTCTCCGTCACTCCAAGCCTTCAGTAGCGTGGTTATGTCGCCCTGAGCGGCTTCATCGGGTCGAGGCTGGTTCGGCATGCCAATTAGGCGGAATTATAGCGCCGCAGGCGGCTTAAAAGGTGAGCCAGGATGATAGGTTTCGCGCCCGGTTTGCGCCTAAAGAGAAAGGAGGAAGTCATGAACACTAAAACATTCAAGAAGGCTCTGACAACGGGCAGCTTGCTGATGACATTTGCAGGATTGGCTTCAGGGCAGGAGCACGCCAGTCCGGCGCCAAGCAACGCGCTGTCGGTTCGTTATCTCATTCAGGATCTGGGTGTCGTCGGCCCGGTGGAGGGCCAGCCCTTCGTCATCACGGCAGACGGGTATGTGGCCGGCTTAAAGGTTGTGCCGAACGGCGCAGGCAGCGTTGCGCACGCCGTCTACTGGCACGGAACCTCGATGAAGGACATCAGCTCGCCAGGACTGGGCGGGACGAACAGTGCCGCCATGGGGGTCAACTTGTGGGGTCAGGTTGTGGGTGAAGCGGAGAACTCCACGCCTGATCCAAATGGCGAGGACTTTTGCGGCTTTCAATTGCTGGGGTATACCAGCCAAGCGCATTCCTGCTTGCCGTATGTCTTTCAGGATGGCGCGATGACGGCGCTCCAGACGTTGCGAGACGACAGCGGCAAAAGCGGCGTTAACGGTCAAGCCTGGCAGATAAATACGTTCGGCGTGATCGTCGGCTCGTCAGAAAATACCACGAGCGACACGACCTGTCCGGGCCCTGCGGCTTCAGCACAAAAGTACGAATTCAAGCCCGTGGTTTGGTTTAGGCTTTTTCCGTGGTCTGAACCACGCATCCACGAACTTTCCACAGTTTCCGGCGACCCGGACGGCGTCGCTTTGGCAGTCAACGAAAAAGGCGAGGCCGCTGGCGCATCGGGGAAATGCGGGGTTTTCAATGCCATAAATCTGTTCAACCTTGTGCCGCGTCACGCGATCTTGTGGCGCGACGGCCAGCCCATTGACCTCGGGAACCTCGGAGGCGACGGCCTGTTCGGCGGAATTTACGCATCCGGCCTGAACAACTCCGGCCAAGTCGTGGGAGTTTCGGACACTACGAACGACGCGTCCTTTCACGGCTTTCTGTGGGAGGCCGGACACATGACCGACCTGCAAACGCTTCCCGGCGATGCTTATAGCGTGGCAACGGCGATCAGCGATCGCGGCGCCGTTTTGGGCGTGTCCGTCGACGCCAACTTTAACATCCGGGCGTTTGTTTGGCAGAACGGGAACATACAGGACCTGAATAAGCTGGTTGCAGGAAGCACACCGTTGTTTTTGCAGACGGCCTGCTCCATCAACGCTCTTGGCGAGATCGATGGCATAGCTTTCGACTCAGCCACCGGCGAATTTCACGCCTACAAAGCCATCCCACAAACAACCGACGCGGAGTAGCGGCGACAATGCGGGCCTTCGCACCGCGACCTAGAGCAGAGAGAGTCGCGATTCCACCTTGCAACGGGTCGTTCGCAAGCAACTAAGGCGGAAACGCGAATCTGAAACGGAAGAAGGCCAAGATGGAACGACAGCAATCAACGCGGCTCACTTAGAGAATCCCCACGTCTTGTTCGTGAGACGTGGGGATTTGTATTTCGAACGGTTGCGCCATGACTAGCGACGGCGAATTCTGCGGATTGAATTAACCGGGAGTGGGTAAGTCTAAATTTTTGACGCATGGCGCCGCGAAACAAAAAATCCAGTTTGGATTTTTGACTCATTGCGCCACGAAATAAAAAATCGAAACGGACCAACTATCCGCGCGATTTGAAGGCCCGCTGGTCGTGGACGGTTTACTTGCCAGCCTGAGCACTCAAAGCGTTCTTCACAACGGGAACGTCTTCTCCAAGAGCAGTTGCCAAGGCGATCAGATGATCCTGTTCATCTTTGAGAATCTCACGAATATGCTCTGCCATCGCGTACTCACCCAAACCCTCGCACTGACGGACGCGTTCACGATAACGCCGAATGGTGGACATCTCGTTCTCCAGATCAAATTGAAGCATTTCCTTGGCTTTCTCTGACGTCCGAACGGGCTTCGGCTGGACCGCCGGCATGCCCCCGAGATAATCAATCTGTTTTGAAATGATCAGCGCGTGACGCAACTCTTCCGCCGCATGCTTCTCGAGTTCTCCGGCAATATTCATATACTCCGCCCCTCGCAATACCTGCGAATACACAACGTACGAAATAATGGCTTGATATTCGCCGGAGAGATCTTCATTCAACAGTTCAATCAAATCGCCCCGAGAGATTTGAACTGAGGAGTGGACCGCGATTTCTTCTTTTTCAGCTTTCATAGTTTCCCCTTCTCAATGTAAACGAGCGCCGACTTCATCGCCGGATCGCCGGCCCTCAAGACAAGATCGCCCGGTGAAGACCTCAGGCATCTCTTGCCGTGCGGTATGCATTTTGACCAGCTTCGACTACACCGGCTACCTTAGCCTTCACGTCGTCCACTGTTTCCTGGGCGCGGCGAGACCAGCGCTTGCCCGTCGATGCAACATCATCCAGGCCGTGCTTCACAGTGCCAGCGATGTAGTTACGTGTTTTTTTCCCTGAGGCTGGCGCAAAAAGTAATCCAACAAGCGCGCCTATTCCAACTCCCACTACAAATGTTGTGAACTTGCTCGACCAATTACGCTGGTTGACATGATCCGTTCTCGTCAGCGGGCCTAATCTTTCGCTGCACTTGGCCGCCACTTCGTGAACGTTGCTCGTAGCCGCATTCTTATTGTCGCTCATGATGTTCTCCATTTTGATGGCATCTAAGTTCCGGCGAAGGAATATCTACGCCATCCCGAGTTGATTTGAACCAATCCGAAATTGCCCCCAGAAAGTGAAGGAGGAAGTCTGATCAAGACTTACGTCCAATTGGCTTGACGCCAAAAAGGCGTTAGTTCCTGCGCCAACGGGAGTATCCCCAGCCCCCGCCGCCGAGCAAAAACACAATGAGAAGAACGATCAATATGGTGCCCATGTCTCTACCTCACCTGTCAGCGGAAGCTCGTTGACCCAACTTGCTTCCTTCGCAGGCACCATCATAAGAGAGATGAAGATGGATGACTGTCCACATCGAGACACTTTCAAATTTTGCATCCTGATTTCCGGCGTGCGGAAGATCACGGTCACCTGCGCGGGACAATACTCTGGGGGATTCCAGGGTTACAGCGGACTCAGATTTTGGGTAGGAACAACTAACCGCGCGATTTGAAAGTGGCATCACACTGTAAGGCGCCCTCATTCGCCTTATACTGTAATACGCTCTCATGCGACTTATTCTCACGACGGTCTTGGCGTGCTTCGTAGCATCCGCAGCTGCGGCAACGAGCGCAGCCTGCGCGATCACGGCTGACCAGAGCCCTTCCGCAGGGCAAAGTACCGCGTCAACCAAAAAGGCAGCGGCTGACGCGAGTCCGCAATCCGCGGGCACGGAGAGGATTGGGCGCGGCAAGAAGCTCGTGCTGAAGGATGGAAGCTTCCAACTCGTCCGCGAATATGAAATGAAAGGCGAGCGAGTGCGCTATTTCAGCACGGAGCGCGAGGACTGGGAAGAGTTGCCCGCAGCCTTGGTGGATTGGGAAGCCACCAAGAAAGCAGAAAACGCGGAGGAAAAGACGGACGAGGCGCTGCTGAAGAAAGTGGAGAATCAGGAAGCAGCGACGCATGCGCAGACCCCGGTAGACGTGGACGCCAGCCTGCCGGTGGCGCCGGGAGTATTTCTGCCCGACGGGGAGGGTATGTTCGCGGTAGAGGGGAAAGCGGTGAAGCGCATCGCGCAAGTGGGATCGGACGTGAAGACCGACAAGAAAACGGTTTTGAAACAGGTGCTCACGCCGATTCCGATCATAGCGAGCAAACGCAACGTGGAGATACCGGGCACACGGGCGGCGGTGAGACTGACTACGGGCACGCCAGAGTTTTACCTGCGCGCACCCGTGCCGGACGCGGACGATCCCTCCACGATTGAAAGAAGCAGCCGCGTCGGCGATACGGCGCCGGAAGTGGTGCTGGTGCGAGTAAAGGTTAAGGGCAATAAGCGAATTCTCGAATCCATCCGCAGCTACTACGGCCAGGAAGTGGGACAGGAACGCCAGGAGATAGGCGTGCAACGATGGGACGTGGCGGCGGACGTGTATCGCTTCACGCTGAGCGAGCAACTGGTTCCGGGCGAATACGCGCTGGCGGAAATCCTGCCGGGCGGGATGAATTTGTTCGTATGGGATTTCGCGATAGACGCGCCAGGGCGGTCGGCGCAGGGAGGAAAGCATTGAGCGAGGCCGGGCGCAACGGGCGGTCGTGGGCCAGTTTGGATTTTTGACTCAGGATGTCACGAAACAAGAAATCCAAACTGGCGCGGCGCGCAACAGGCGCCATCGTTGCCGCGAGCCGAGAAGCGAACTAATTTTTGAAGATTTCCTGAAAGAGCGCGAGAACATCCGAAATCAGAAACGGCTTTTGCAGATGCCAAATGCGTCCGGCGCCTTGCGAGCCGGCTACGTCGTCCAGCAGCTCTCCGGACATGTAAATCAACGCCGGCTTAGGCTCGCGGGCTGCGGCCAACATGCGCTGGGCGGCGTTCTTGCCGCTGGCCTGGCCGCCGGCGGGCGTTAGATTCAAATCGCAGAGGATAGCGTCGTAACGGCGAACGGCGAGAAGAGGAAGAGCCTCTTCGAGCGTACCGCCGCCATCCACATGTATGCCTCGGGCAGAGAGGCCCTCGAACAAAAGACTTCGCAGAATTTCCTCGTCGTCCAGGACCAGGACGGACAAACCGTCCCACGGATTGGAGCGCGGCGAGGCGGGGGCTGCGGATTCCTCGGCGGGCGGCGCAGAGTAAACGGGAACTTCCGTTGCGACAGGAAGATAGACAGTGAAAGCGGATCCGCCAGCAGGCAAAGCTTCCGCCTCGATGGTGCCGCCCTGTTCGCGGACGATCGAAAGACAGATGCTGAGACCGAGGCCGGTGCCGCCGCCGGGCCGCTTGGTGGTGTAGAACGGGTCAAAGAGGCGCGGAATGGATTCCGGGCGAATGCCGATGCCATCGTCCTGAAAGGTAACGGCGATGCGCGAGCCCTGCATGGCCATGCGAATTTGAATGCGGCCGGAGTCGCGAACTTCGCGAATAGCCTGCTCGGCATTGGTGACGAGGTTGAGAAAAACCTGGATGAGCTGGTTCGCGTCGCCAATGATCTGCGGGAGGTCCGGCTGGGGACGGAACTCCACTTCCACGTTGTTGCGACGGAGGGAATGTTCGTGGAGCTGCAGGGTGCGCTCGATGATGCTATTGAGGTCTACCGGTTTTTTCTGAGGCGACGCCGGGCGGGAAAATTCGAGAAGATTCTGAACGATGCGCGCAGCGCGACGGGCCTGCCGATGCGTCAATTCAAGCTGCCGCTGCGTGGCGTCTTCGACATTTTTCCTCTCGGCGAGCAATTCCGTGACGCCCAGAATCGCAGTGAGGGGATTGTTCAATTCGTGGGCGACGCCCGCGAGCATCTGGCCCATGGCGGCGAGCTTCTCGGCCTGGATGAGTTGTTCTTCAAGGCGCTTCAATTCCGTGACGTCGCGGCCGGACAATACGACGCCGTCGATTTTCCCCAATTCGTCGGACAACGGACTGAAATTGAAACGAATGCGGCGCCAATCTCCCAGCTTGTGACGAACGCGAACTTCGAGGGAACCGAACGTCTGGCGCCCCGCGACGATGTCCGAAAAGAGCGACAAGAGGGCTGGCAAGTCCTCGGGATGCATGCGGCCGCCAAACTGCATTTCTTCCGTTTCAGCGAGCTCATAACCAAGCACTTCCTTGCAGCGCGGGCTGACAAACGTGTAGCGGGAATTCGTATCCAGGACGAGGATCAAGTCCGGGAAGCTATCGACCAGGCGGCGGGCGAACTCCTGTTCCTTGTGAAGCTGGCGCTCCATCTCGCGGCGCGCGGTGACGTCAAGCACGGAACCCTGGTAGCGGATGACGTGGCCGGCCGTGTCGCGCACGGCGGTCGAAGTGTTCAAGCAAATGATCGGAGACCCGTCCTTGCGCGTGAGCGTAAGCTCGCGCGCGTGCGGCGAGGCCTGACGCTCGACTTCCTGGACGAGCAATTCCCTTTCCGCGCGGTCCACGATGATGTCCGGAACACGCTTCGCGAGGAGTTCGTCTTTGGACTCATAGCCAAGCATGCGGACGAGCGCGGGGTTGGCATCGACGATGCTGCCGTCGGGCGTGGTGATATAGATGCCTTCCTGGAGGGTCTCGAACAATTCGGTAAAGCGAGCTTCGTTTTTGCGCAGCGCGGTGATGTCGCGGCCAAGAACGGTCAAGCCGTGGACAGTGTCTTCGCGAGTCATCGCGTGCGCGACGCAGTCAAAGTAGTACACGGAGTTCTGCGTCTTCAGCCGCACCTGAATGATGCCGGCCCAGTGCCGCCGCTCGAGAAAGCGCGGCATGGCACGGCGGACGAGCTCGCCGCCTTCGCCACTGCCTTCCTCGAGAAAATCCGAGACCTGGCGTCCGATAATTTGCTGGTAGGTGCGGCCGACGAGGTCGGCGAAGCTGCGATTGACGGCTCGGATCTCGCCCTCGAGAGAAAGGGCGATCAGAATATCGTCGAAGGAATCGATCAGGTCGCGATAACCCTGCTGCGAGCGGGCAATGACCGAAAAGAGCTGGTCAATCTGCTTCTCGCTCGGAGGCGCCGCGTCGCGCTGCTCCATGCCGCGAACCAGCCCGCGCAACTCGGAAATTTCGCGATTGCGCTTCCAGGCGTACGCAATGAAGAGCACGACGATAACGACCAGGCCGGGCAACAGGGGTTCGAGGCGGGTTGCAAGGGTGCGAATGGTGCCCCAGGAAACGACCGCGAAGCCCACGGAAATCAGAAAGAGCAGGAGAAACGTTACGCGCCAGAGATCGCGCTGGCGCTTCTCAAACTCATCGAGCCGCGAAGACAGCTGCGAGCGGTCGGAAGCGGAGCGCGCCTGTTTACCGTGCGGCGGGTTGGATAGTTCGTCGTGTTGGGACATGAAGCCACGGACGGCACGTCGCGGTGCTCTGGAAAAGCCGCCCAAATATGTTTCAAATCATTCTAGAAAACGCTGTGCATCACAGCAATAAAGCGGGACCGTATAAGTTCGTGAAAGATACCTGTACGGATTGCATACAGGCGTAGCAGGAGAAAAAACAACGCGTCCCGGATTGCCCCGGGACGCGTTGCGATTTTGGTTCGATTACGGGCTGCCGGGGGGGGCGCTAAAGCGCACCCCGATATTGCAGCCTCCAGGGCGCAAGGCAGCGCCCCGCGCAAACGGTTAGCCCTCAGTCGCGGCGTCAGCTTCCGTGTCCTTTTGGAGGAAGTCGAGAGCCGCAGCTTCTTCGGCAGTGAGTTCCGCGGCTTCGGGAATCTCCTCGACCGGCGCGGGCGCAGGCACTTCCGTCAACAACTGAATGCTGCGGTAGTGCTCGAGGCCCGTACCAGCAGGGATGAGGCGGCCCATGATGACGTTTTCTTTGAGGCCGCGGAGGTAGTCCACCTTGCCGGCAACAGCGGCTTCGGTGAGGACGCGCGTGGTCTCCTGGAAGCTCGCGGCCGAGATGAACGAGTCGGTCGAAAGCGAGGCCTTGGTGATGCCGAGAAGAAGCGGACGCCCGGTCGCGGGGCGGCCACCATCGGCGATGACGCGATCGTTCTCCTCGCGGAAGCGGAACTTGTCCACCTGTTCCTCGAGGAGGAACTGCGTGTCGCCGACGTCTTCGACCTTGACCCAGCGCATCATCTGGCGAGAGATGGTCTCGATGTGCTTGTCGTTGATGTTGACGCCCTGGAGGCGGTAGACCTCCTGAATGGCGTTGACCAGATAGGCTTGCGTGAACTTTTCGCCGAGGACGGCGAGTAAGTCGTGCAGGTTGAGCGGGCCGTCAATAAGCGCCTCGCCCGCTTTCACGTGGTCGCCTTCCTGAACGTTGATGTGCACGCCGCGCGGGATGGAGTATTCCTTGGTGGTTTTGCCATCTTCACTTTCGACGTAGACCTTGCGCATGCCCTTGGCGATATCGCCGTAGCGGACGACGCCGTCCACTTCGCTGATGACGGCAGGATCCTTGGGCTTGCGGGTCTCGAAGAGTTCGACGACGCGCGGGAGACCGCCGGTGATGTCCTTGGTCTTGGTGGTTTCGCGCGGAATCTTCGCGAGCACGTCGCCGGCCTGAACGTCGTCGCCGTCCTTAACCATCAAGTGGGCCCGGGAGGGCATCAGGTATTTCTTGCGAACCTTGCCCGAAGAATCGCGGACAAGAATCGCGGGCTGATGCTTTTCGTCGCCCGGGGGCAAAGTGACGACGTCCTGCGAGAGGCCGGTCACTTCGTCCACCTGCTCTTCGATGGTGAGACCGGGGCGCAGATCGTCAAACTTCACGGAGCCCGCGGTTTCGGTAAGAATCGAGAAGGTGAACGGATCCCATTCGGCGAGAATCTGGCCGTGGGTAACGTGTTCGCCGTCCTGCACGCGCAGGCGGGCGCCATAGACAACGTGATAGCGCTCCTTCTCGCGTTCCTTTTCGTCCACGATGGCGATCAGACCGAGGCGGTTCATGGCGATGGAAGTGCCGCCGCGGCCTTCGACGGTCTTCAGGTCAATGAATTTGACGACGCCGTTGTTGCGAGCTTCGAGCGTGGAGCGCTCGGAAACGCGCGTGGCGGTGCCACCGATGTGGAACGTACGCATGGTGAGCTGCGTACCGGGTTCGCCGATGGACTGCGCGGCGATGACGCCGACGGCTTCGCCGAGCTCAACCATGCGCCCGGAAGCGAGGTTGCGGCCGTAACACAGCGCGCAAACTCCGCGGCGGGATTCGCAAGTGAGCACGGAGCGAATGCGGACGCGCTCGATACCGGCAGCCTGCACCTGGTTGGCGAGCTCTTCGGTGATTTCCTGGTTGACGTCAACGATGACGGAGCCTTCAAAGTCCTTAATCTTGTCGAGAGAAACGCGGCCGACGATGCGGTCGCGCAGCGGCTCGACTTCGACGCCGGCTTCGACGATGGGCTCGACGTAGATGCCGTCCGACGTGCCGCAATCGCGTTCGTTGATGATGACGTCCTGCGCCACGTCCACGAGTCTGCGAGTGAGGTAGCCGGAGTCGGCGGTCTTCAGAGCGGTGTCGGCGAGACCTTTACGCGCACCGTGCGTGGAGATGAAGTACTCCAACACGGTGAGGCCTTCGCGGAAGTTCGAAGTGATGGGCGTTTCCATGACCTCGCCGGAGGGTTTGGCCATCAAGCCGCGCATACCGGAGAGCTGTCGAATCTGCTGCTTCGAACCGCGGGCGCCGGAGTCTGCCATCACGTAGACGGGGTTGATATTGCCCTCTTTGTCTTGCGTTTCGAGAGCTTTGAACATTTCGTCGGCAACTTTTTCCGTGATGTCGCCCCAAATGGAAACGATCTTGTTATAGCGTTCGCCGTGAGTGATGGCGCCGTCGAGGTACTGCTGCTGGACGCGCACGACTTCTCTTTCGCCGCCGTCGACGAGCTTGGTCTTATCGCCCGGGATGAGCATGTCATCGATGCCGATGGAAATGCCGGAGCGCGTGGCGTAAGTGAAGCCGAGCTCTTTCAGGTGATCGAGCAGGACGACGGTGTCCGTCAGGCCATATCGCAAGTAGGCATAGTAAACAAGCTGCTGCACACCTTTCTTCTTGAGCAGGCCGTTGATGTACGGAAACTTCGCCGGCAGGTGCGAATTAAAAATCACGCGGCCGACGGTGGTCTGGATGAACTGGCGCTCCATCTTGACCGGTTCGGTGTGGGGCACGTCCTGATCGTCGTACGCGGTGGTGAGGTCGATAACTTCGCCGGAGTAGCGCAGACGAATCGGCGTGAGCAGTTCGACTTCACCGGCTTCGAGGGCAAGGACAACTTCCTCGGTGGTGCCGAAGACGCGGCCTTCGCCTTTGGCGCCGGGCTTGGACTTGGTCAGGTAGTAGATACCGAGAACCATGTCCTGGGACGGAACGGCCAGCGGCAAACCGTGCGCGGGAGACAGGATGTTGCGCGAGCTGAGCATGAGCACGGACGCTTCGACCTGAGATTCCGGCGAAAGCGGAATGTGCACGGCCATCTGGTCGCCGTCAAAGTCCGCGTTGAAGGCGGTGCAGACGAGCGGGTGGATGCGGATGGCTTTGCCTTCGACGAGCACCGGCTCGAACGCCTGAATGCCGAGGCGGTGGAGCGTTGGAGCGCGGTTGAGCAGGACGGGATGCTCGCGGATGACGTCCTCGAGGATGTCCCAAACCACGGGCTCCTGCTGTTCCACCATTTCCTTGGCTTGCTTAATGGTCGTGCAGTGACCCTGCGCTTCGAGCTTGTGATAGATGAACGGCTTAAAGAGCTCGAGCGCCATCTTCTTGGGCAGGCCGCACTGATTGAGTTTGAGCTCCGGGCCAACAACGATGACGGAACGGCCGGAGTAGTCCACGCGCTTGCCGAGCAAGTTCTGGCGGAAGCGGCCTTGCTTGCCTTTGAGCGTGTCGCTGAGAGACTTGAGCGGGCGGTTGTTAGTTCCGCGAAGCACGCGGCCACGGCGGCCGTTGTCGAAGAGCGCGTCCACAGCTTCCTGGAGCATGCGCTTTTCGTTGCGCACGATGACATCGGGCGCGTGCAACTCCATGAGCTTCTTCAAGCGGTTGTTGCGGTTGATGACGCGGCGATAGAGGTCGTTGAGATCGGAAGTGGCGAAGCGGCCACCGTCCAGAGGCACGAGCGGACGCAGTTCCGGCGGAAGCACCGGGATGACATCGAGAATCATCCATCCCGGCTTGTTGCCGCTCTTGCGGAAAGCTTCCAACACTTTGAGGCGCTTGGCAAACTTGATGCGCTTTTGGAGTGAAGGATCGGCCTTCATTTTTTCGCGGAGTTCGTCGGCTAGCTTATCCACTTCGACGCGCCGGAGCAGTTCCTTGATGGCTTCCGCGCCCATCTTGGCGACAAACTGGCCGGGATATTCCTTCTGCAGCTCGCGATACTTTTCTTCAGGCAGAACTTCGCGCTCGCGAATGACGGCGACTTCATTGGGATCCACGACGACGAACGCTTCGAAATACAAAATGCGCTCAAGGTCGCGCATGGAGATGTCAAGCAGATAGCCGATACGGCTGGGCAAGCCTTTGAAGAACCACACGTGGGAGCAGGGCGAAGCCAGCTCAATGTGGCCGAGGCGCTCGCGGCGAACCTTACTGAGCGTGACTTCGACGCCGCACTTATCGCAGATAACGCCGCGATGCTTCATCCGCTTGTACTTGCCGCACAGGCATTCCCAGTCGGTGACGGGGCCAAAAATCTTGGCACAGAACAGGCCGTCGCGCTCGGGCTTGAAGGTGCGGTAGTTGATGGTTTCCGGCTTGGTGACTTCGCCGTGCGACCACGAACGGATTTTTTCCGGACTAGCCAGGCTGATACGGATGGAATCGAAATCAGCAATCAGACTGGCGCGATCATAAGGGCTGCTGCGATACAAGGTTGTTTCCTCCCTCCCCAGCTTTCACCGGGGATGCGATCCGGCGTTTTGCGCCAGAGCGGCTGAGAACCCAAGAACGAAAAATGCCTAGTTCGTACGTCTTACCAAGCCGGGGCACGATGAATCGTGCCCCTACAAGTGCTTGCCTTTAGTCCGCCGCTTTTTCCCCCTGCGGCTTCTGGCGTTTCATCAACTCGACGTCCAGACACAGCGACTGCAACTCGCGAACGAGCACGTTGAACGACTCAGGCACGCCCGGTTCGATACCCGGTTCACCCTTGACGATGGCCTCGTAGATTTTCGCGCGGCCATAGACGTCGTCCGACTTTGCCGTAAGCAGTTCCTGCAGAATGTGCGCTGCGCCATAGGCTTCGAGCGCCCAAACTTCCATTTCGCCGAAGCGCTGGCCGCCGAACTGCGCCTTGCCACCGAGCGGCTGCTGGGTGATGAGCGAGTACGGGCCGATGGAACGCGCGTGAATCTTGTCGTCGACGAGGTGCGAGAGCTTGAGCATGTAGATGTAGCCGACGGTGACGGGCTGATCGAATTGGTCGCCGGTCATGCCGTCGAAGAGGTTGATCTTGCCGGCATGCGGCAGACCCGCGACTTCCAGCAGGTGGCGAATTTCCGGTTCGCGCGCGCCGTCGAATACCGGCGTAGCGAAAGGAATGCCGTCCTTGAAACCTTCGGCGTAGTCCAACAGTTCGTCATCGCTCAGTTTCGCGAGCGACTTCCAAACCGCGGTGTCTCCGAAAACTTCCTTGAACCAGCGGCGCAAAGCTTCGGCCTTGACTTCCTTGCTGAGGAGGCGCTTCAGGCTGTTGCCAAGTTCCTTGGCGGCCCAGCCGAGGTGCGTCTCGAGAATCTGGCCGACGTTCATACGCGACGGAACGCCGAGCGGATTCAGAACGATCTCGACAGGCGTGCCATCGGGAAGGTACGGCATGTCTTCCTGCGGCACGATGCGCGCGATGACGCCCTTGTTGCCGTGGCGGCCGGCCATTTTGTCGCCGATGGAGAGCTTGCGCTTCATCGCGATATAGACTTTGACCAGCTTGATGACGCCCGGAGGCAGCTCGTCGCCCTTCTTGAGTTTTTCCTTGCGCTCTTCGGTGATCTTGCGCAGCACGTCGATCTGGCGCGAGGTCATCTCCTCAATTTCCTCGATTTTCTCGATGAGGAGAGGATCCTTTTCGTTGAGCTTGAGGCGCTTGAGGTTGCGCGTGGAGATTTTTTCGATCAGGTCACGCGTGAGCTCAATGCCCTTGTTCAACAAGCGCTTGTTGGTCTTTTCGTCGTGCAAGTCCGCCTGGAGAATTTTGCCGCCGAGCAGATCGGAAAGGCGCTTGAGGCGCTCGTCCGTGAGGATGCGGATTTCGTCGGCCAGGTTCTTTTCGAGCTTAAAGACCTGATTGGCTTCAATGGCCTTGTGGCGCTCGTCCTTTTCTCCGCCCTTGCGGGTGAAGATCTTGACGTCCACGATGGTGCCCTCGATGCCCGGCGGGCAGTAGAGCGAAGCATCACGTACATCGCCGGCTTTTTCGCCGAAGATGGCGCGCAGGAGTTTCTCTTCCGGCGTGAGCGTGGTCTCGCCCTTCGGCGTGACTTTCCCGACCAGGATGTCTCCCGGCTTGATGACCGCGCCGATGCGGATGACGCCGCTTTCGTCGAGGTTGCGCAGGAACGATTCGCTGATGTTGGGAATGTCGCGCGTGACTTCTTCGGGACCGAGCTTGGTGTCGCGCGCTTCGATTTCGTATTCCTCGATGTGAATCGAGGTGTAGTAGTCGTCCTTCACCAGCTTTTCGCTGACGAGGATGGCGTCTTCAAAGTTGTAACCGCGCCAGGGCAGGAAGGCCACCAGCACGTTGCGGCCAAGAGCCAGCTCGCCGCGCTCGGTGCAAGGACCGTCCGCGAGGACTTGTCCTTTCTTGACGCGATCGCCGACGCGAACAAACGGCTTCTGGCTGATGCAAGTGTTTTGGTTGGAGCGCTTGAATTTGATGAGCTGGTAGATGTCCGCGCCCACTTCGCGGCTGAGCACGCCGGAGTGATCGGATTCGACGCGCACGATGATGCGCTCGGAGTCCACCTGGTCCACGATGCCTTCGCGCTTGCAGAGCACGACGGCGCCGGAGTCGCGCGCGGTGACGCGTTCCATGCCGGTGCCGACGAGCGGGGCTTCTCCGCGAATCAGCGGAACGGCCTGGCGCTGCATGTTGGAACCCATGAGCGCGCGGTTGGCGTCGTCGTTCTCGAGGAACGGAATCAAGCTGGCGGCCACGGAGACGAGCTGCTTCGGAGAAACGTCGACGTAGTCAACTTCCTCGCGGCTCTTGAGCACGAAGTTGCCAGCCTGGCGGCAGTTGACAAGTTCTGTGGTGATTTTCAGGCGATCGTCGAGCGCGACGTTGGCCTGGGCCACGACGTACTTGTCTTCTTCCCACGCAGACAGGTAGAAGCAGTACGGCTCGAAAACCACTTTGCGCCGCTTCAGCTCTTCGTTGAGCTCTTCGACTTTGTCCTTCTCGACGATTTCGCCGGCTTTGAATTCGCTGTCGCCGGCATTGACGACTTGCACGTAGTCAATGATGCGCCCGCCTTTTACGCGGCGATACGGCGACTCGATGAAGCCGTAGTCGTTGATGCGCGCGAAGCAGGAGAGCGAACTGATGAGGCCGATGTTCGGGCCTTCCGGCGTTTCAATCGGGCAAATGCGGCCGTAGTGCGTCGGGTGCACGTCGCGCACTTCGAAACCCGCGCGTTCACGCGAGAGACCGCCCGGTCCGAGGGCCGAAAGCCGGCGCTTGTGGGTGATTTCGCTGAGCGGATTGGTCTGATCCATGAACTGGCTCAACTGCGAGGAGCCGAAGAATTCGCGGATCGCGGCCATAACCGGCTTGGCGTTGACCAGGTCATGCGGCATGGCCGTGGACATTTCCTGGTACACGCTCATCTTTTCCTTGATGGCGCGTTCCATGCGGACGAGGCCGATGCGGAACTGATTTTCGAGCAGTTCGCCGACCGCACGGACGCGGCGGTTGCCGAGATGGTCGATGTCGTCCACCACGCCGATGTTCTTGCGCAGCTTGAAGAGATACTTGATCGCGGAAACGAAGTCCGGCGTATTCAGCGTGCGGTTGTCGAGTGGCGTGTCCAGCCCCATTTTGATGTTGAACTTCAGGCGGCCGACGCGGCTGAAATCGTACTTGCGCGGGTCGAAGAACATGCCGCGGAAAAGATTGGTGGCCGTTTCAAGCGTCGGTGGATCGCCGGGACGCAGCTTGCGATAGATTTCGATGAGCGCTTCTTTGGAAGAGCGAATGGCGTCTTTGTCGAGCGTGCGAGAGAGCACCAGACCGATGTCGTCGCGCTCCGGGAAGAAAACGTCCACTTCGGTGATGCCCGCTTCCGCAAAAGCCTGCCAGATCTCGCCGGTCAGCGGCTTGTTGGATTCGAGCAAGACTTCGCCGGTCTGACGGTTGACCACGTCGGCGACGCTGTAGGCGCCTTCGAGATCCTGCAAAGCCGCGCGAACCTGCGAAATTTTCGCCTTGATGAGTTCCTTGAAGAGATTCTCGGTGATGCGCTTGTGCGCGCCGACAATCACTTCCTCGGAACGCGGGTTGCGGATTTCGTGAGTCAGCTTGCGGTCCACGATACCCGGCGAAACGTTCCAGAAGAGATCCTTGTCGCGAAGAGAAATGCGCTCGACCTGGTAGAAGGTGCGCAGGATTTCTTCGTTGGACTTCATGCCCAGCGCGCGCAGGAAGATCGAGCCGAGAAATTTGCGCTTGCGATCGATGCGCACGTAAAGAATGTTTTTGGTGTCGTACTCGAACTCGACCCACGAGCCACGGTACGGAATGATTTTGCCGAGGAAGTAGGTGCGGTTGTTGGCGCTCTCGAAGAAAACGCCAGGCGAACGGTGCAGCTGGCTGACAATGACGCGCTCGGTGCCGTTGATGATGAACGTGCCGTTCTCGGTCATCAACGGAATATCGCCGTAGAAAACTTCCTGTTCCTTGATGTCGCGAATGGTCTTCGCGCCGGAATCGGGATCCTTGTCGTAGATGGTCAGGCGAATGGTGACCTTGAGCGGCGCGGAATACGTCATGCCGCGCTCCTGACACTCGTTAACGTCGTACTTCAACTGCATGGCGACAGGGTCGCCGCACTTGTTGCAGAATGTCGGCGTGTTTTTGTTGAACGTGCCGCACTTGTGGCAAATGACGTCGCCGGTCTGGTACGGATTCGTGACGACGGAGGCGCCGCAGTTCCGGCAGGTGGCGCGCAGGTGGTGCAAGCCCTTCAGGTTGCCGCACTTGCATTCCCAGTTGCCGATCGAGTAGTCCACGAACTCGAGCTGCGACATTTCGCGGAAATCCTTGATCGGAAACACCGAGGTGAATACGGACTGCAAACCGCCGTCGTCACGCTCGCTGGGCAGCAGGTCCATCTGCAAGAAACGCTGGTACGACTTCATCTGGACTTCGATCAAATTCGGAATCTGGATCGAGCCCTGGATTTTTGCGAAATCGAGCCGTTCGCGTTCTCTGACGTGCTGGTGACTATTGGACATTGCTTGGTCTACCTCATCCCTCTCGGGCAACTTGCGGAAGAATAAAAGAAAGATGCGGACGTGCAGAGCGCTTCCCGCCCAAAGTCAGCGCGCACACGGCTGCATAGGGTCCAAAACGGACCAGCGGAGTAGTGGTGTAACCAGCCTCGGCTTGCGTAACTGAGTTCCTTTGGCGCGGCGGCCCCTGCCTGAGGTTTCCGCGAAACGGATCGCTCAAACAGCCGCGCCTCCTCTCGAAGCCCGTACAACAGAAAACTACTTGATCTCGACCTTGGCGCCCGCGTCTTCAAACTTCTTTTTGATGGTCGCGGCCTCGTCCTTGTTGACGCCCTCTTTGACGGTCTTGGGCGCGCCATCGACGAGGTCCTTGGCTTCTTTCAAGCCGAGGCTGGTGACTTCGCGAACGGCTTTGATGACGTTGATCTTGTTGCCGCCAACGTCCGTGAGAACAACCGTGAACTCGGTCTTCTCTTCCGCCGGTGCCGCGCCGCCGCCCGCCGCTGCTCCGCCGCCCGCCGCTACGACGGTAGCCGCAGCCGCCGAGACGCCGAAGGCTTCCTCCATCTTCTTCACAAGGTCGGACGCTTCGAGCAACGTCAGCCCCTTGATTTCCTCCAGGATCGTATCCACTTTCGCCATGATGCTTTCGTCTCCTCTCAAATCTAAAAATTAAACTTACTGGGCCGCTTCCGGAGCCGGTGCTGAAGCAGGTGCTCCCGCTCCGTCGGACCCAAACTTGTTTGCCTTTATCGCTTCGTTGACGGTGACCGCCAGATTGCGCGGCAGCGCGTTCAAAGCCATGGCAATGCGCTGCGCCGGCGCGTTCAGCAGGAACATAATCTTGCTGAGCAATTCTTCCTTGGACGGCAAGTTCGCAAGACTCTGAATTTCAGAGATTGAGATGACCCGGCCTTCCACGACGCCAGCTTTGAATTGAAACGCCGGGACATCCTTGGCAATTTTCGTGAGCGCTTTAGCCAACGCCACAGGATCGGTTTCCGTGTAAGCGATGGAGTTTGTTCCGCTCAAATTCTTGAGCAGGCTTTCCGCGGGAGTGCCCGACCCGGCGCGCTCGGCGATGGTGTTTTTCACGACCTTGTACTTGCCGCCAGCCGCCTGCACGGCGCGCCGCAGCTTGGTGTCGTTTTCGACGGTGATGCCCTGGAACGTGGTCAGGATGACCGTCGAGACCTTGGCCAGTTCTAATTTCAGCTTGTCGAGGTCCTGCTGCTTTTCACTGCGCTTTTTCATGATCCCGTTTCCCTGCTCTCTTTACGCTGCCGCCGCAACGATTTCCGATTCCGCGAGATCGATGGGAATCCCCGGGCCCATCGTAGATGTCAGCGTGATCTTCTTGACGTATTTGCCTTTCGCCGCGGCAGGCTTGGCTTTGAGCACCGCGCCGATGACGGCGTGAGCGTTGTCCACCAGCTTTGGCGCGTCAAACTGAATCTTGCCGATTGGGCAATGGACGATACCGGCTTTGTCCACGCGAAATTCCACTTTGCCGGCCTTGGTTTCCTTGATCGCCTTGGCGACTTCAAAAGTGACGGTTCCGGTCTTCGGATTGGGCATCAAGCCGCGCGGGCCCAGCACTTTGCCGAGTTTACCGGCGGACTTCATCATGTCCGGAGTGGCGATGACGGCGTCGTAGTCCGTCCAGCCTCCCATGATTTTCTGCACCATGTCGTCGCCGCCGACGAAATCCGCGCCGGCGTCCTGCGCTTCGCGGACTTTTTCGCCGCTGGCGATCACCAGAACGCGGACGGCTTTGCCGAGGCCGTGCGGGAGAACCACCGTGGCGCGCACAACCTGGTCGGAGTGTTTGGGGTCAACGCCGAGATTGATGGCCAATTCCACGGTCTCGTTAAACTTCGTGTGGTGCGTCTTTTTAATCAGCTCGCTGGCTTCAGCGAGCTTGTAGGGACGCGCTTCGACTTTCTTTCGCGCGTTCTCCACGTGTTTGCCCGACTTCTTCATCTTCTACCTCTGCGACCTCGGAGCGCCTGAACGTCTAGGCTTCCACGACTTCCAGACCCATGTTGCGCGCCGTACCCATCACAGTGCGCACCGCGGAGTCCAGATTGGTGGTGTTGAGATCGACAAGCTTGATCTTCGCAATCTCTTGAACCTGTTTCTTCGTGACTTTGCCGACTTTGTTGCGGTTTGGTTCTGCCGAACCTTTCACGATGCCCGCCGCGCGCAATAGCAGAACGGAGGCAGGCGGTGTCTTCAGGATGAATGTGAAAGTGCGGTCTGTGTACACGGTCACCAGCACGGGGAAAATCATGCCGTCCGGTTCTTTTGCCGTTTTGGCGTTGAACTGCTTGCAGAAATCCATGATGTTCAGGCCGTGCGGGCCGAGCGCCGTTCCAACGGGCGGCGCCGGCGTGGCTTTGCCCGCGGGTAATTGCAACTTGATCGTCGTCTGTACTTTCTTTGGCGGCATTATTCTTTACCTTTTATCCTGAGCCCGCCGCGACGCGCGCGAAGGGCCAAATTCTTTTTTCGCGTTCTGCGCGGCTTATCCCAGCTTCTCGACGCTCGCGAAATCCAGTTCCACCGGCGTGGAGCGTCCGAAAATCGTCACGGAAACCTTGAGCCGACTGTGGTCGTTGTCGATTTCCTCGACCGTGCCGTTGAAATTCGCGAACGGCCCATCCACGATGCGTACCTGCTCGTTGCGCTCGAAGACGACCTTGGGCTTCGGCCGGTCGGTCGGAACGTGCACGCGATTGATGATCGCGTCGACTTCCGTATCCGAGAGCGGCGACGGCGCAGTAGCGGAACCCACGAAACCGGTCACGCGCGGCGTGGAGCGCACGATGTGCCAGGTGTTTTCGTCCAAATCCATTTCCACCAGGACGTAGCCTGGATACGTCATCCGCGAAGAAACCACTTTTTTGCCGCTGCGCACTTCCACCACGTCTTCCATCGGGATCAGCACGCGGCCGATCTTGTCTTGCAGGCTGAACGCAGACACGCGGCTCTCGAGGCTTTCTTTGACTTTCTTTTCAAAACCCGAGTACGTATGAATGATGTACCAATGCATCGCCGACAAGCTTGGATCCCCTTTACACGCCAAAAATTTTGAAAACACGCGTCACGCCCAATTGCGCCAGCCAATCCACGACCGCCAGAAACACCCCGAAAAAGAAAACCGTGGCAATCACCACGCCGGTCGTCGAGACCACGTCTTCGCGCGTCGGCCAGGTGACCTGCTTCATCTCCACGCGCGTCTCATGCAGAAAATCGCGCATGTCGTGGTACGTGCCGGTAATTTTCCCACCAACCCCGGCCGCGGCTCCGGCGATCGCGCTATTTTGTGACTCGTCGTTCTTCACTTTTACCGCCTGCGTGGCCATGCTTCCCTTCCACAAGACAGGCTCATGGCCCGTCACTCAATCTCTGGCAGGGGAGGAGGGATTCGAACCCCCATACCCGGTTTTGGAGACCGGAGTCCTGACCGTTGGACGACTCCCCTAAAAACCCAAAACCGCCCGTTGCCTTCTCCAAAACGAAAATCTATTTAACTTCTTTGTGCCCGGTGTGCTTGCGGCACGTGTTGCAAAACTTTTTGGTCTCCAGGCGCTCGGAGTGTTTCTTCTTGTTTTTTGTCGTCGTGTAGTTGCGGTTTTTGCAATCCCCGCACTGCAACGTAATAGTTTCTCGCATAAATTCTTCCTAATGTACCAAACCCTCTGTTTTCACTTCACCGATGTCGACCACAACTGCGAGGATGAAGTTCCAACGAATCAGTACCGCGTACTGTCGGCCCGCCGCTGTGAGCTGAACCCAAAGACCGCCATCTGTTTCCTCCTGCACTTCAAAGGAGGTTGGAGGCGCATCTTCCGCGTCCCACCCAGCCTGCCTAAGAACTCTCCTGCCCTCGTCGCTCAAATGAACCAAAACAACTTGGCCTTTCAGGTCCATGTTTAAGCAGCCTGGCCAGCCAGCACGTTCTGCAGTCGATTCACGATCTGCGCTTCGATTGCGCCAGATCCTCCTTCGAAAAGATCATCCACCGTCTCCTCAGATACCCGAAACGGAACCGTCTTCCCATTCACCGAGATGTCGACACGAAACTCATGATCTATGGTAACCAAGCGAACGCGTTCGATTTGGGCTCCGCCGGAAAAACCAGCAAGCTGTTTTTCAAGCAGACGGGCAAGTCGCTTAGTCTTCTCGACCAGCCGGCCTTGGCTTAGCCTTCCCGCGTAAGTGCTCCGTGCGTAGTCTTCCTCCGAAATGCCCATTTTCTTTGCGACGTTTTTTTGTTCGTCAGTCAAGGGAGGCAAATCGGCAATAGAGAGTTTTGCTGCTTCATTGCGCTCCTCGCGACCGGCCCGCCAGCCCTCGACTGTTATTTCCATGCCCATCCCTACTCGATGATCTCCGTTACGGCACCGGCGCCGACGGTGTGGCCGCCTTCGCGAATCGCGAAGCGCAAGCCCTTCTCCAGCGCCACCGGGGTGATCAAGGTGACTTCGCAGCTCACGTTGTCTCCCGGCATCACCATTTCCACGCCGGCCGGCAACTTCATGTCTCCGGTCACGTCCGTGGTCCGGAAATAAAACTGCGGCCGGTAGCCGGAGAAAAACGGTGTGTGCCGCCCACCTTCTTCCTTGGTCAACACGTACGCTTCCGCCTTGAACTTCGTGTGCGGCGTGATCGATCCCGGCTTGCACACCACCTGCCCGCGCTCCACGTCGTCTTTTTCCGTACCGCGCAGCAGCAATCCCACGTTGTCGCCGGCGAGTCCCTCGTCCAGCAACTTCTTGAACATTTCCACGCCCGTCACAACCTTTTTCTGTGTCGGGCGGAAACCCACGATTTCCACTTCTTCGCTGACCTTCACTTTGCCGCGTTCGATGCGGCCGGTAACCACCGTGCCGCGGCCAGAAATCGAAAAAATATCCTCGATCGGCATGGCGAACGGCTTATCGATGTCGCGCACCGGCAGCGGCACGTTCTTGTCCACCGCTTCCATCAAATCGTCTATGGTCTTTTCCCACTTGGCGTCCCCGTTCAGCGCTTGCAGCGCCGAACCCTTGATCACCGGAATGGTGTCGCCGGGAAACTGGTAGCTCTTCAGCAACTCGCGTACTTCCAGTTCCACGAGTTCCAGCAATTCCGCGTCTTCCACCATGTCGCACTTGTTCAGAAACACGACAATCGCCGGAACACCGACCTGCCGCGCCAGCAGAATGTGCTCGCGCGTTTGCGGCATCGGTCCGTCCGTGGCCGCCACCACCAGAATCGCGCCGTCCATCTGCGCCGCCCCGGTGATCATGTTCTTGATGTAGTCCGCGTGCCCCGGGCAGTCCATGTGCGCGTAGTGGCGGTTCGCCGTTTCGTACTCCACGTGCGAAACGGCGATGGTGATCCCGCGCTCGCGCTCTTCCGGCGCGTTGTCAATCGAATCAAACGCGCGGAACTGCACCTTGGGGTTGTGCTTCGAGAGCACTTTCGTAATCGCTGCCGTCAACGTGGTCTTACCATGGTCAATGTGACCAATCGTCCCAATATTCACGTGCGGCTTGTTGCGCTCGAATTTCTCCTTCGCCATTTTCCTTTGCCCTCTGCTTCACGCCTGCTTCACTGCACCAGCCGTGCTTTTCTCGGTTATCGCTGCAAAATCTGGAGCGGGGGACGGGATTTGAACCCGCAACCATCACCTTGGAAGAGTGAGACTCTACCGTTGAGTTACCCCCGCCCGGTGTACTGCAAACTCTTCTCGCCCTGCCTTCCCGCACAATTCTGGAGCCTGGGACCGGGATTGAACCGGTGACCTCGTCCTTACCAAGGACGCGCTCTACCAACTGAGCTACCCAGGCCCAACCCGTATCCCCCTCAGAATCCGCGAGTGATGGCGCACGATTCCTAAGCAGCGTGTTCACTGCGAACTCGACAGCTTCCGAACATCGCTTCTGGTGATCCCCAGCCGATCAACGCATGGGCGCTCGCTTAGCGAACAACGCTTCGTGCGACGGCCTGCCTGTCGCGGGCAGGCTCTGCGGTTTTCTGATCCCGCACGATTTGCAATCGATCGCGCCAACCGATCAGCGACTCACTGGTGGACGGGGAAGGATTCGAACCTTCGTAGCCCGCAAGGAGCGGCAGATTTACAGTCTGCTGGTTTTAGCCACTCACCCACCCGTCCCGCGAAAACGCAAACGCCGTTAACTACTTGTCCCGCAAAAGTTTTTCCAGCAAATCCTGGTCAGTGCCAGCGGAAACACAAAAAGGACTCGTGTCAAGAGACACCAGCCCGTTTATTTTTCCCGCGAGGATTTGCTCCGCCTCACTCCCGTGCCAATTCCTGGTGGAGCTGGCGGAGGGAATTGAACCCCCGACCCTCTGATTACAAATCAGATGCTCTACCAGCTGAGCTACGCCAGCGTCGCTCAAACCGAGTAATACTAGCAGAAGGGGCCAGAGAATTGCAAGGGGCTGAGACAAGGAATTAGCACGTCGGAGGCCAGAGCTGTGGAAAAGGGATTTCCTTGTGTCGCAATCTTAAGCCTGTAAGCTATTTATTATCTGTATCTTAGGACGCGGGCGCACTTCCAGCCTTAGCCTCAACTTAGCCTCTCGTACTCTCGCAAAATTCCACCTGAAATCGCAAGCCAAGAATTGCGCGGCGAGACTACGGAACGCCAATTCTTGTGATAGACGGCAATCCTTGCTTTAGACTTACACGAATGAAAATAGGGACCGTCTTCACTGCCACGGCCGTCGTCGCCATCTTCGCCGCAGGCTCATTCTTTGCGTATCAACACTGGCGGACTCCCGTCCGCGATCCGCTCGACGTCCTCACGCAGATGCCGCCCGACGCAAAGGCTGTAATTTTTTGTGATTTCGCCGCCCTTAAAACATCGGCATTCCTCGCCGAGTTTTACAAGTGGGCGCCTGCCTCGGGCGTGGACGAGGATTATCGCCAGTTCGTGCAAGCGACCGGCTTCAATTACGAGACCGATCTGAACTGGGCGGGCATCGCTATTGTGCCGCGCGGACAAGACGCTGCGGTGATTGCCGTCGCCGACGGTCGCTTCGATCGCAAAAAAATCTCTGCGTACGGCTTGCAAACCGGAACCCGCGAAAACCACAACGGACGCGAACTGTTTCTGCTCCCGGTGCAACGCGGCTCGCGCAGGATCGCCCTCACGTTCCTCCGCGACGATCGCATTCAAATTACATCCGGCGAAGATCTTGACGCGGATGTTTCCGCAACTCAAACGGACGCCGACGCCCTGGCCTGGAAGGAACGATTCCGCCGGCTGGCGGGATCGCCCGTCTTTGCGGTCGTGAGGGAAGATGCGGCGATCAGCTCTGCCTTCGGGGCTCACGCGCCGGGAAATTTCCAGTCTCCGCAACTCGCCGGATTGCTCGACCAATTGCAATGGATAACGGTCGCGGGCAAGCCAGAGAACGACCGGCTGCGCATCGTGCTCGAGGGCGAAGCGGCATCGGAAGCGACGACGCGGCAGTTGTCAGACGTTGTCAATGCATTGCTGGAGATGACGCAGGCCGGCCTGAACGACGCGAAAACGCGAGCACATCTCGCACCGGCCGTCCGCGAAGCTTATCTCGAGGTGCTGAAAAGCGCGGACGTATCGCGAATCGATCGCGGAGAAACTAAAGGAGTTCGACTGATATTCGATGTAACACCGAATTTCCTCGACGCGGCGCGCAGTGCCACGCAAGCTCCGGCGCCCACGGCTCCTGTGAAGCGCGTACCTGCGCCGGGCCGGGGCACCATTCGCAATTAGCTTGCTCAAATAAAAAGGCCCCGAAACTTCCGGGGCATTCGACGGCAGGAATCGAGGACGTGAATCAGTCGCCTACGGCGCTCCCCTTCATGTAGCGCCACGGATTCACTGGCGCGTTGTTCATACGCACTTCGTAGTGCACGTGCGGGCCGGTGGAGCGGCCGCTGATTCCAGTGTAGCCGATGACTTCTCCGCGCTTGATCCGCGTGCCAGGTATCGCGGAAAACGAAGACAGGTGCGCATACCAGGTCGTCACGCCGAAACCATGATCCACGACCACCAGCCGTCCGTAACCGGCGTGGTTTTCCGCAATAGTCACGATGCCATCGGCGGTGGCGTGTACCGGCGCGCCGTAATCCGTGGCGACATCCACGCCTGTATGAAACGCGCCTTCACCGCTGAACGGATCGAGGCGTTCCCCGAACGAGTCGGTGATGTGGCCCACAACGGGCCAAATCGAAGGCGTATAGCTTGAATCGGCAAAACTCATAGCCGGCATCAGCCGCAACCCGCCGGACGAAATCGCAATCACCGCGGCATTCTGTTTCAGGAAAGTGTACTGCTCGATGGAACGGTCAAAAGCATCTTCGGGAGTCGCAGGCGTATCTGTTGTATCGAACGCCGCCGGGTGATAGCGCAGAACTCCGTAAGTCATGGCGACTTCAGCAGCAAGAGACTGGAGTGAATCGAGACGCTGGTTTGTGTCGTTAACCGTAGTTTGCAGTTGCTGGTATTGGCGCTTGAGGGTTTCCTGGTCGTGGCGCAGAGCGTTATAGTTTCCGACCTTCCAAAGCATCCGCGAATACGAACCGACTGCCACGGCTACCGTGACCGCGCCGATGACCGCGAGAACCGCAAGACCGTGCAGTAAGTATGCCGGTACGACCAGCTTCTGCAGCTTACCGGGCGTCGTAGCAATATAGAACGTATAGTTCTTGCTCGTTAACACAAACGTTGCCCCTCGGGCCTTTGAGCTGGTCATCTGCGGGCTCTTGCCCTGGACCCGCAGTCGAGATCGAAAACGAACACTGCATCTGGACCGTAAGCCTTGGTCCGCGATTGAGCCCATACTAGTTTCTGAAGCGATTCTCGTCAATCCTGTATTTTGCGGTTTGAAGAACAGGGTGTGAAAAACCGTCCACCTGTCCTAATGTACAGGTTGGGCAGGGTTTACGGACGGGAGTCCCACGTTGGACGATCCGGCGCAGGAGCATTTTGATTCCGAATAAATGATCCGATGCCAGAACGGGAATCCGCGCGAGCGCGACTTATAGGCCTCGTGGAAGCCAGTCCAGAATTGATTTCGGGGATGCGGGAAGACGACCTAATTCAAAGGATCAGCAGAGCTTTCGGACGCTCCGTCGCTCCGGGCTTCGGACTGAACCGCGGAATCGGCGATGATGCCGCGTTCTGGCGTGCGAGTCCTGGAACAGAAACCATTCTGACGTGCGATTGGTTTCTCGAGGGCACACATTTTATGCGTGGTAAGCATCCTCCGGATTCTGTCGGATGGAAGTGCCTGGCCCGCGCGATGAGCGACGTGGCGGCTATGGGAGGCGCACCCAAGTGCTTTCTGCTGAGCCTGGCTTTGCCGCCAGCGCTCGCGGGCTCGTGGCTCGACGAATTCCTGAGAGGACTGCGCCGGGCTTCGCAGAAATTCGCGTGCCAGCTTGCCGGCGGTGACACAACGCGGTGGGCGCAAGTACTCATCAGCATCACCGTTTTAGGTGAAGTGACCCGCGGGCTGGAAATCTTGAGGACGGGAGCACGTCCGCGCGACCTGATTTTTACGAGCGGACGTCTCGGCGAAGCCGAACTTGGATTGCGCCTTATACGCGATTCCCACGCCCGACGCGACTTTAAGAACCGTCTGTTCAAAAAACACCTGTACCCCGAGCCGCGTATCGCACTTGGACGCTGGCTCGCAACGAACCGCGTGGCTACCGCGATGATGGACATTTCCGACGGACTCTCCAGTGATCTTCCGCGACTCTGTGCGGCGGGCGGCGTGGGCGCGCGCATCAACGCCGCTCGTATTCCAACCGCGCGCGCCAACACCGTTCCAATACAATTGAAATCAGACCTGCTTGGACTCGCTCTTCACGGCGGCGAAGACTACGAGCTGCTCTTCACGGTCTCGCCGAGAGCGCTCAAGCGCATCCCGCGCTCTTTTGGCGGCATTCCGATAACCGCCATCGGCGAAATTACGGAAAGCCGCAGCCTGCTGCTCGTCGGGAGCGACGGACGCGAACAGCTTTTTCCGAATCACGGATGGGATCCGTTCCGACGGCGCCGCTGAACTAGCCGTCGGCTGCGAAGCAGCATTCGCACGTGCGCCGGCAAACAGATAGCTATTCGGCTCGCTGCAGCGCAACCTCAAGGACAGCCGACGAACTGTTTTCACCGCTGCCCTTTTTCCGGTCTCTTGAACAGTTGCTCGGTGTGCGACGGTCAACTACTGTGTCGCTCGAAGTAGATGCGGGACCCGTCCAACCCCAAGGCCCTCCTCGCTCAACTTTAAAAAATCCAAATCCTGCAGTGAGGAGTGCCGTTGAGAAAAATTATTTTCCTTTTGCTGCTCGGGTTCGCCGCGACTTCTCCGGCTCTTGCGCAAAGCCAAGTGCCTGTCCGCGTAAACTGCGGCGGGCCGGCATACACGGATTCGAAAAATCAGGCTTGGCAGGCCGATTACGGATTCAGTGGCGGCTCTATCGTCACGAGCAAGACGCCTGTTTCCGCGACGCCTGATCCGACGCTTCTGGAGACTTCGCGGACGAATCCTGGCACGTACACATTCAATGTCGCGAATGGCCCATATCAAGTGAATCTGTATCTTGCGGAAGACGCTCCACGAGCCGAAGTCGTCGGCGGCCGCGTGTTCAACATCAGCGCGGAAGGAACCGTCGAACTTTCGAATCTGGACGTTTTCGCTGTGGTTGGCGCCAACACCGCTCTCATTGAATCGATTCCCGCCACCGTCAAGAACGGCACGCTGACCATCGGGTTCACCGCGGTCTCCGGTTTAGCTCCCAAGGTGAGCGCCATTGAAATCCTTCCCGCCGCGCAAGCCATCGCCGGCCCGGTGCTCACTTTGAACTTCAAGCACGCGAACGGCGCGCCTGTGACCGGCGTGTTGCACTACTCGGTGACGTCTTCGCTGATGTCCTTCCAGGGCGGGCAGGCATTGGTCAACGGCACGGCGCAGTGCGAGTTATTCGCAAATCCGAGCGCCATGGGCATCAGCGCGCAGTTTCAAGTGAATCTGAGCCTTGTGGATAGTTCGGGAAATACGATTTGGCAGATGAGCTTCGGAATGAACCCAGCGCAAGTGAATCTTGGAGCCGTGCAAAGTTCCATTCTGAACGTCGTCGTCCAGTAGCATCAGCAATGGCTGGCTACGGTTCGCGGCGAATTAGCCTGGCGAAACTGTAGAAGTCGAAGGAGCAGTCGTAGTCTTTGTCGGAGGAACTGGTTTCTCTTTCGGTGCGGCGGGCTCTTCCTCTTCCGGCGCGGTGTCGGGAGTATCCACGTTCACCCGGTGCCCAAGCGCCTGTTGCTCGAGCGGCACGACGTTCGCGAAGTCCAGCACGGGCTGCCCTTGCAGCGCGTTTTTCATGAACTCCAGCCAGATAGGCAGCGCCGCTCGCGCGCCGGTTTCTTTTTTGCCGAGCGAAATCTGCTTGTCGTCAAAACCCACCCACACGCCGCACGTTAGCTGCGGCGTGAATCCCATGAACCAGGCGTCCGTGTAATCCTGCGTGGTGCCGGTTTTGCCCGCGGCGGGCCGTCCCAGCGCCTTGGCTTGCACTCCCGTGCCGAACTGGATGACTTCCTCCAGCATCGCGGTCATGGTGCGCGCCACGTCCGGGGAAATCACATCGTGGACTTCCGGATGCGCTTCCTCCAGCAGTGCGCCGTCGTAACTCGTCACGCGGCGAATCATATGCGGGTCAATGCGAATGCCGTCGTCGGGAAATACCGTAAACGCCGATACATGCTCGATCAATTTCATGTCCGCGGCGCCGAGCACCAACGGCAAGTAGGGAGGGAGTGGCGTGGTGATCCCGAAACGCCGGGCCATGTCCACGACGGAGTTGATTCCCACTTTTTCCGCCAGCTTCACGGCGGGCACGTTCCGCGAACCAGCCAGCGCGCGGCGCAGCGTGATGGTGCCCTCGAATCTTTCATCGTAGTTGTGCGGCGTGTATGGCTGGCCGCCGCTGATCGTGGTAAACGGCGTATCAACAATCGTGTCGAACGGCGACGCGCCCTTCTCGATGGCGTCCGCGTAGAGATACACCTTGAACGAGCTTCCCACTTGCCGGTATGCCTGCGTGGCGCGATTGAATTTCGAATCCTCGAAGCTGTACCCGCCGACCATGGCTTTGATTTCGCCGGTCGAGTTATCGATCGCCAGCAGCGCGGACTGCGGCGCCGGTTGCTGCTCGAGCTGCACGCGCGCCGTCGCTTCGTGAAGCTCCTGGATCGAAAACTGCGCCAGGTCACCAACTCTCAAAAGCTCCGAAGGCTTCTTTCGGCCCGTCCACGCAAAGTCCGGCGGCGAAAGTATTGCGCGGTACGGGCCGATCTTGATGGTCGCGACGCGGTCGTCTACTGCCAGTACGAGGCCAGTGACGTAGGATCCCTTCTCGATCGCGTGCCGCCAATCTTCGTCCTCGTAGGCGTCGAGTTTTCCGAGATTGTCGCGAATAATGTTCGGAGAGTCGCCGCGCCAGCCGTGTCGCCGGTCGTACGCGTGCAAACCATCGCGCAGCGCCTGGTTGGCGGCTTCCTGCATCTTGATGTTGAGCGTTGTATACACGCGCAATCCGCGTTCGTGCACGGCTTCGGTTCCGTACGTCGCTTCAAGATATTTGCGGATGTCCTCGAAAAAGTACGGCGCCAGATCGTTGCGCGGATATTGCAAGTGCAGCCCGAGTGATGTTTTCTTCGCTGCCTCTTCTTCCGACGGAGTGATTTTTCCTTCTTCTTCCATGCGGTGCAGCACCAGATTCCGGCGTGCGAGCGCGCGCGCCGGGTCTGCCAGCGGCGAGTAAATCGGCCCGCGAATCATTCCCGCGAGGAGCGCTGCTTCCTGCAGCTTCAAGTCGGTGACATTTTTCCCGAAGTAGAACTGCGCCGCGGCCGCGAACCCGTAATTGCCGTGCGCGAGGTACACCTGGTTCGCGTACATCGTGAAAATTTGCGGCTTCGTGTAGCGCCGCTCAATTTGCAGCGCCAGCAGGATTTCCTGCATCTTGCGGCGGAAGCTGATTTCGCTGCGATCGAGGAACAGATTTCCCGCGAGCTGCATGGTAATGGTGCTGGCGCCTTGCGCCCTGCCGCCTTTAATGATCTTGCGCCACGCGGCGCCGGCAACGCGCGGGAAGTCGATGCCCCAGTGGTCCTCGAAGTGTTGGTCTTCGATGGCGGTCACGGCGTTGTACAAAACTTTGGGGCACTGCTCCCAGGTCATCAGGATGCGCCGTTGCAGCGCGAAACTGCCGACGAGTTGCCCATCGTCGGCGTAAACTTCCGTCACCACCGTCGGACGGTAGTTCTCCAGCGCGCGAATTTCCGGCAAGTCGCTGACATATACAAACAGCAAACCGCACGCCGCGCCGAGCGCGATAGAACACAGCAGCAGAAATGCCAGCGCCACGCGGTCAATGAGTTTCCAGCCGCGCAGCCGCAGCGTGATCGGAGGGAGGCTTAACATCGAAATTCAATTCTAGCGCAGAAAGCGCAGCCGCGTGCGATCCGCTCCGAGCGCGTTGCTGCGCAGGAAATCGCTAATTTCTCGCCGCGACCGGCGTGCTAAATTGGCCAGAAGGGTCATGAGAAAATGAGAATTTTGCGCGCTCTTCTACGTGTTGCGCTGATTGCCGCACTTACGACGGGAAACGCCGTAACGCCGCGCGTTTCAAAGGCCGACTGTTTCTTTCCGCCAAACGGCCGGGTGGTTACGGTGACTGTGCAGTCGTGCGAAGCGATTGATGGACATACGAACGTAGACGTCATGGCGCGCGTCGGTGCGAACCGCAATTTCGCGGAACTCGAGAAATTGTATACCGGAGCGCTCGTCACGGAATCCACTGACGTGAAGTGGATGTATCCGTCCGAGGAAAAGAACCCCTGCGGGAAATTTGTGAAGGGCTCCAAGGTCAAGATGCGCGCTTACCTCACCTGCTGCGACACCGGCCGCTGGGGAAAATGTGTCTTTGGCGGGCGTTGGCTTGCCGATCTCGACGCCAAGCCGATTGACCCGTCTCAATAAGTCGCCACCCAAGCTCGACCGTTTGTCGAGTTCAGACCGAAAGCGGCTTGTAGTAGCGTTCACCCGCGCACGCCCGGCACAGTGTTCGCCCACCCACGACGACTTCGCGCTTGAAGTTAATTCCTTCGCCGCATTCCGCACAAACCACGCGCGGTCCCTTGAAACCCGGTAAATCCTCTGGCAGAACCTCGACTTTCACCCACTGCGTGTCGAACAGCGCATCATCCGGAAGCGCCGCGTACGCCTTTTGCTGCCCCGCTTCCTTGTCCATTTGCGGAAACATGTCCCGCGCCAACTGCTTTGACGATTCTTTCGCCGCCACGCGCACCGCGCGCCCGGTCTGCAAGTCCACAAACGTCGCCGCCACTTTTCCCCAGTCGCGGAACTTCAACGCGCGCTTTCCCAGGCGGCAATTCGCCACCAGCGCCACCGCATCCGTCACGCAGCGGTCGATCTCAACGTACGTCACGATGCGTTTTTTCTCCGCGACGGGATCCGCAATCCCCAGTTCGCGCAGGCCGAGCATCGCCAGCCGCACGCCCAGCACTTGCCCCGCGCACAAATGCCCGTGCGCCACGGCCGCGAGCTCCAAATATTCAGCGAGCTCCTTCATTCTTCCTTCCCGGCTCAACATCTGTGCGAGGCCCGTTGCGAATCTAAAAGGTCGAGCTTACAGGCCTTCGCGGAGCGGCTTCCCTATTTCCCAGTGGTGCCCGTAAGGGTCCGCAATTCTCCCGAGACGCCACCCGTGCTCGTTCTTCACTGCTTGCACGACGCTTGCCCCAGCGGCCACCGCCCGCGCAAACGCAGCATCGGGATCGTTCACGACCAGCACCATTCGCACCGTACCTCCGTTCAGCGTTTCCGGGCTGAAATTCGCATGTTGCGGGGACTCGTCGGCAACCCAAAACTCGGCGCCATCTACCAACAACCGCGCAACCACTTCCCCAGCATCATTGTCATGGCGATAGGCAGTTCTCGCGCCGAACGCTTTCGCGTAGAACTCGATCGCTTGCGCTCCATGACGAACCGAGAGCATCGGCGCTATCGAGGTTTTGACTTCTTTCGCTGGTTGCGGACTTTCGCTCATGCCGCCTCACGGTTCACGATGCCGGCGCCTTTTCCGGCGCTGCCCACGGATGCGGCTGCCGCGCTTCGATATATGCGCACACTGTCATCAGCACCGCGAGCGTCGCCAGCGCGCCATCTTCCAGAATTTTTCTCAGATTAATCGGCTCCGGCGTCGCAAAGCATCCGCAGTTGATCTCCATGTGCAGCAAGTATGCCCGCAGCACGACGAAAAAAAATCCCACCATGATTGCCGTCAATAGCGGCGCCCAGATGCGCAGCCGCCAGCCCATCAGCACCAGCAAGCCCAGCGTGATTTCCGTGAACGGCAGCGCGTGCGCCACGAACTGCACTCCCCACGGCGGCAGCAGCTTGAACGCGTCCACCTGCGCGGCGAATTGCGAAATATTCATGGAAATCGAGAACTTGAGAATGAAGTACGGCCAGAAGTTTCGGTTCGGGTACGTCAGCTTCGAATACCCGGCGTAGATGAAAATCGCGCCAAGCACCAAGCGTCCTAGCCAGATGACCGCGCGCCGGAAGTTGAGTGGGCTGGTTTGCATCATGGTCCGCGTGTGCCGCCGAGCTGTACTTGAAATTGCGATTACTTCTGGCTCAGCAGTTGATCCAGGAACTGCCGCAGAATCTCGTAGCTCATGACCCCCGAATATGGATACGTCTGGCCCTTGTAGTGAAACACCGACGTTGGCGTCTGGTTCACGCGGTACATCTGCCCCAACTCATAGTCCTTGTCGATGAGCGGCTCGAGCGTTCCGCCCTTCACCAGCGCCCGCACTTTAGTCATCTCCGCCGGCGTCAACGCGGCGGCAACTGTGCCGTCCACATCGCCAGTCTGTTCCCACTTGTCCTGGCTCTCGAACAGCGCTTTCTCCACCGCTTCGACTTTTCCAAGCTCTGCCGCGGCGCGCGCGTACCGTGCCGCGACGCGTGAATACGCATGCATCGGCAGCGGAAAATCGCGGTGAACCACGTACACCTTGCCGGTGGTCACATAGTTGTCCATCAACAGGCGATTGGTGGTCAAAAACAGCGTCCGGCACGCCGGGCACTGGTAGTCGCTGAATATTTCCATGACCACCGGAGCGCTCTTCGACCCGAAGGCCTTGTGCGGGTCAATGTCCGTCACGCCGTCGACTTGAATGCTTGTAGACGGTCCCAGCGCGCCCGGATTTGCCGCCGCGGGCTGCGCCGCCAAAACGTTCTGGAACTCCCCCGTCAGCATTAGGCGTCCGGCGATCAGCGCCACCACGAGTGCGATTGCGATTCCTATCCGACGCTTCACACGATCCTCCACCAGCAGTTCCCCATCACGTGAGAACAGAATCGAACGGTCAGATTATCATAGCTCTCGGCCATGAAGATTCACGCTCTCGCCTGACACCTACTAGATACAACACTTTCGTAGGCACTTTGATTCGTTGCCAGCCGGGCGTAGGGTGTTGCACTTTGCCGGGCTACGCCGTACCTCTGGCGGCAATCCCAGTGCTGTCGTCGCGGAAGCAAACGACACAAGATTTATGGAGCTTCAAAGAAATACCTCGCCGGAATGCTGAAGAGACCCTACCATAAGCCACAGATAATACACGCCTTAATTTAAAGCATCAAGAAACTTGACAAACATACACTCAAGTCGTATACTAGCCCCCGTCTAGCACTAGGGAACACGCGACTGCTACCGCTGGCCCTCATGCTCTCCGGCGGCCAGCCAACTCGACGGGTTCTGAAAGGATCAGCAGCAATGAGCAGCAAGATTATTGGTATTGACTTGGGCACCACCAACTCCGTCGTCGCCGTAATGCAAGGCGGCGAGCCGGTGGTCATCCCCAACCAGGAAGGTGCGCGCACCACGCCTTCCGTGGTCGCCATCACCAAGGGCGGCGAACGCCTTGTCGGCCAGGTCGCCAAGCGCCAGGCGGTGACCAACCCGGAAAACACTGTCTACTCCATCAAGCGCTTCATGGGCCGCCGCTACGACGAAGTCAGCGATGAGATGAAGCGCATCCCCTATAAAGTCGTCAAGGGCGAGCACGAAGACGCGCGCGTCGATATTTTCGGCAAAATCTACAGTCCGCCGCAAATCTCCGCGATGATTCTTGGCAAACTGAAGTCCGCCGCGGAAGATTTCCTCGGCGAGAAAGTTCAGAAAGCCGTCATCACCGTTCCGGCCTATTTTAATGACGCGCAACGCCAGGCCACCAAGCAGGCTGGCGAAATCGCCGGTCTGGAAGTCGTCCGCATCATCAACGAGCCAACTGCTGCCGCGCTGGCTTACGGCCTCGACAAAAAAAGCGATGAGACCATCGCCGTGTACGACCTCGGCGGCGGCACGTTCGACATTTCCGTTCTGGAAGTCGGCAGCGGCGTCGTTGAAGTGAAATCCACCAACGGGGACACGCACCTCGGCGGCGATGACGTCGACCAGCGGATCGTCGATTGGTTGATCGAGGAATTCAAGAAGGAAAACTCCATCGATCTCGGCAAAGACCGCATGGCTCTGCAGCGCCTCAAGGAAGCCGCGGAAAAAGCCAAAATTGAACTCTCGCAAATGATGGAGACCGAAATCAACCTGCCATTTATCACCGCAGGCCCGAGCGGCCCCATCCACATGCAGCAAAAGCTCACGCGCACTCGCCTCGAGCAGCTCATGAACGATTTGCTCGAGCGTTCCATGAAGCCTGTGAAGCAGGCTCTCGAGGACGCCAAGCTATCGCCCAACGACATTCAGGAAGTCGTGCTCGTCGGCGGTTCGACGCGTATCCCCAAGGTGGTTTCGCTTGTCCGCAGTTTCTTTAACGGCAAAGAGCCCCACAAGGGCGTCAACCCGGATGAAGTCGTCGCGGTTGGCGCAGCCATTCAGGGCGCGGTGCTCGCCGGCGAAGTAAAAGACATCTTGCTGCTCGACGTTACGCCGCTTTCTTTGGGCGTCGAAACGCTCGGCGGCGTGATGACCGCGCAAATTCCGCGCAACACTACGATTCCGACGCGCAAAGTCGAGACCTACTCAACCGCATCGGACAACCAGCCTGGGGTGGAAATTCACGTCTTGCAGGGCGAGCGCAAATTCGCCAACGACAACCGTTCGCTCGGCAAATTCAAGCTCGACGGCATTCCGCCGGCGCCGCGCGGCACTCCGCAAATCGAAGTGACGTTTGACATCGACGCCAACGGCATTTTGAACGTCAGCGCCAAGGACAAGGCCACCAACAAGGAGCAGAAGATCACCATCACCGCGTCCAGCGGCCTCACGAAAGAAGAAGCCGAAAAGATGCGTCAGGAAGCGGAATCGCACTCCGAAGACGATCGCCGGCGCATGGAGGAGGTCGAGTCGCGCAACCGTCTCGATGGCATCCTCTATCAATCCGAAAAGATGATTCGCGAAAATCGCGAGAAGCTCGCGGAATCCGACGTAAAGTCCGCGGAAGAAGCCATCGAAGAGGCCAAAAAGGCCATCTCCGAAGGCGGCACGGCGCGCTTGCGCTCCGCGACGGAGAACCTCGAGAAGTCGCTGCACAAGATCGCCGAAGTTCTCTACAAGGCTGGCCAGGGCCAGGCGCAGCCCGGCGCGGGTCAAGCCGCCGGAGCCAGTGCCGGCGCCGGCCCGAGCGGCGGTGCCGGCAGCGGCGCACCGGACAGCAAGAAGCCCGGCGACGTCATCGACGCAGAGTACGTCGACGTCGACGAGGCCAAGCGCCCGAACTAGCTCGCATTCCCGGTGGGGGCGCAGCCTTGTCCTGAGCGTTAGTGAAGGAATGCTGGGCCCCTGCTTTCTTTTACTGGTCGGTTGAGAGCTGGCACGAATGAACTCTCGACTTTCAACCCTCGGCTTTTGACTGAATTCTGATGGCCACGTCCACCAAACAAGACTATTACGAGCTCCTCGGAGTTCCGCGCAAAGCCAGCGCCAAGGACATCCGCACTGCCTTCCGCAAACTCGCGCGCAAATACCATCCCGATCTGAATCCCGGCGACAAGTCCGCCGAGGAAAAATTCAAGCAGCTTCAGGAAGCTTACGACGTTCTCTCTGACACAAAAAAACGCCAGATGTACGACCAGTACGGCTTCTACGCCGATAACATTCCGCCCGGTGGACCCGACGGCGGCGTGCATCCCGACGATGCCGCTGGCGTGAATTTCGATTTCGGCGGCTTCGACTTCGGCGGAGCCACGGGTGCGCAGGGCGGCGGCTCGAGTTTTCGCGACCTCTTCAGCCAGTTTTTCCGCGGCGGCCGCGGCGCCACCGCCGAACCCGAGCACGAACCCGGTGGCGATCTCGAATATCAGATCGAAATTGACTTCTGGGACGCCGTTCGCGGCGCCGTCAAGAAGCTGACCATCACCCGCCTCGACTCCTGCGAAACGTGCCATGGAACCGGCGCGGTCGGCTCGGCGCAACCTTGCCCGACCTGCCACGGCTCCGGCTCCATTCAGCAAGCCGCCGGAAAAATGAAATTCACTGTTCCCTGCACGCGTTGCGGCGGCACCGGCAAGATTCGCAAGCCTTGCCCGACGTGCAGCGGCGAAGGCCGCATCCGGCGCACGGAAACCATTGACGTGCGCATTCCCGCGGGCTTGGCCAACGGCTCGCGCGTGCGCATCCCCGGCAAGGGCAATGCCGGAACGATGGGCGCGCCTCCGGGCGATCTGTACCTACACGTGGATGTGAAGCCGCACGCGTTTTTCGAACGCCGCGGCGACGATCTTTACACCAAAGTTCCCGTGACCGTCGCCGAGGCCACGCTCGGCGCAAAAGTCGAAGTACCAACCGTTGACGGCCGGTCTCTTGTGCGCATTCCGCCCGGCACCAACAGCGGCAGAACGCTTCGCCTCAAGGAGAAAGGCGTGCCCAGCGCGCGCAACGGTTCGCGCGGCGATCAGTACGTTGAAATTCAGGTTGTCGTGCCGCAGCCGACGGATGAACGCGTGCGCAAGTTGATGAAGGAACTCGAATCCGTCGCGCCGGACGATCCCAGAAAGGACTTGTTCACGAAAGCGGGAGTGTAGGGGCGCGGCATGCCGTGCCCGTGCGTCGAGGAATGAATACCATGCCACCGCGAGCCAGAAAACGCGCCAAAGCCGGCTACATGATTTCGGCCGTCGCCGAACTCTACAAACTGCACCCGCAGACGCTGCGCCTCTATGAACGCGTCGGCTTGCTAAAGCCTTCCCGCTCGCAGGGCAACACGCGCCTTTACACCGACTCCGACCTCGAGCGCCTCGACGTCATCCTCACGCTTGCGCGCGACATGGGCGTCAACCTCGCCGGCATCGAAATCATTCTGAACATGCGCGAAAAAATGGTCGAGATGGAAAAGCAGATGACGGAATTTGCCAATGCCGTCCAGCACGAACTCTCCCGCGTTATTTCGTCGCGCGAACACGACCACGAACCTCGCCACGCCATCGTCCGCGCCACGCCTCGCCCCATTCGCTAATTTTCCGTCACGAAAAAATAGCTCTGTAGCTCAAGCCTGAGGCTTTTCCTCGAGCCAAAGCACTTCGCTGCGCCTTCCACAATTTTTCCAACGCCCCGCCTTGCCGTCGCGCTTCCGCAAACGTATCCTCTCTCCATGGCGCTCGAAACCTGCCCGCTCTGCCGCGGCACCGGTTGGAAACTCGTGCCTCGCTCCGACAACCCCGCCGGCAAAGTTGCCGTCGCCTGCGACTGCGGCGTGCAGCAGCGTTCCGAACGCGTCATCGAACGCGCTCACATTCCCAAGCGCTACGAACACTGCGACTTCGAAAGCTACAGCACCGATGTCGGCGCTACGCCGCAGCAAATCAACTCCCTCAAGAACGCCAAGCTTCTCGCGCAAGCTTTCGTCCGCGATTATCCTGGCGCCGCCGAAAAGGGTCTCCTGCTCATGGGCGCCTCCGGCGTCGGAAAAACGCACCTCGCGGTCGCCGCTCTCCGCGAACTCATCCGCCGCGGGCACGCCGGCCTTTTTTGCGACTACCGCGAACTACTCAAGGAAATCCAGGCCAGCTACAATCCCGCCAGCGAATCCACGGAAATGGGCATCCTCGAACCGATCCGCACCGTCGAAATCCTATTGCTCGACGACCTCGGCGCCAGCAAGCCTTCCGACTGGGTGCGCGATATAGTCGGCGTCGTCCTCAACGCCCGCTACAACGAGCGCCGCACCACCATCATCACCACCAATTACTACGACAATCCCGCGCAGGAAGGCGAAGCCGCACGCCTCCCCAGCGGAAAACTCGTCATCCCCACCCGCGAAGATTCCCTCGACCAACGCATCGGCAGCCGCATGCGTTCCCGCCTCTTTGAAATGTGCCGCACCGTCGAAATCGTCTCGCAAGACTTCCGCCGCGAAAGCACCCAAGCCGGCCGCGCCCGCGCGTGAATCCCTGACTATGGACGAAGATTTTAAGACTTTGCTGGCAACCGTGTTAGGGCAAGCTCCGGACGCGCCACTCGATGATGATGCGCGGGAAAGAGTCATGTACGCGATGTTGGCGATGCAATCTCGCGAGCACCTCGTCGCGCTTTGGCGGTTTGCCGGTTCGATCAAAAATGAGTTCAAACGCTCCCATCAACTGCACAAGCTCACCACGCTTGTAGCAGGCCGCGCGATCGACCACGATTTGGCTGAGCAGATCGCCAATTCAATACCAGATCCGTATTGGCGCTCCAGCTCTCTAAACGAGGTCGCTGATCAATTGCTGGCCCGAGGTCGCGAATTTGAAGGCATCGACTCTCGGGCACGCGCGGAATTGAGTGAACGTGGACTACGCCTCTTGCGAGAAGTGGAGAGCGACCTTTCATCGGTTCCAGAAACGAACGGGGACAGAGCAACGGTGCTTTGGCAAGCGGGCCTATCGCTCGTAAGAGCCGGAAAACTGGACTGGGCCGAGAGACTTGCCTCAACAAACAAATACTGCCCGGAGAACACCGAAGTTCTATTGAATTCCGCGAAGGCTCGCGCAGCTCTTGACCAGACTTCTCACGCCCTCCAACTTGCAAAGACAGTCGCCGAACTAGCCAGTGTCGGGACTGGTGATCCAACGAATCGTGTTTTCGACCTCGAGCATGCCTCCGAGATTGCGTTCGCTTGCAGCAGCAAGAACGAGGCTCGAGAGTATCTAGAACAGGCAGCTAGGCTGGCCCTCGCCAGTCAGGAGCACCAAGACATTGAGGGATGGAAATGCGTTGCTGCCGTCGCCATCGCCTTTGCGAAACAGGGGCACCTAGAGAAGGCCAAGCTGACAGCCAACGGAATCAGTCAACAATCTCAGCGTGAGTACGTGCTGCGTAAGGTCGCAGATGTTCCCGCAGCGAGCTGATCGGGTGTCTGAACTTGCGATTCGTTATGCGGCTACCGAACCTAGTGAGCCAACTCCAGGGCTCCAACCGCCGCTCCATCGGCCAGTCCAACCAAGTCGTTCGTCTCGTCCGGACGCAGCCAAAGCTCTTCCGCGAACTAATCGCGTGTTTGTGGAGCGAGAATGCCGTTCTCCGCTCCGGCGCCGCTGACGCCGCCGAAAAAGTTTCTCGCGATAATCCTCGCCTCCTCGATCGCTGCAAATCCCAACTCCTCGGCCTCCTAGCTGAGATCGACCAAATCGAACTTCGCTGGCACCTCGCACAAATGATTCCGCGCCTGACACTTACACCACCCGAACGAAAACGCGCCGCCGCCGCTCTGCCCCGCTACCTCGACGATCGCAGCTCCATTGTCCGCACCTTCGCGCTCCAAGCTCTCGTGGATCTTTCGCGCAACGACACCGCCCTCCTTCACGAAAGTAAACAACTCCTCGAAACAGCGTTGCTCTCCGGCACTCCCGCCATGAAAGCCCGCGCTCGGTAGCTCCTCAAAAATCTGCATCCCTAGATCAAACGTTCCCGGTGCAATTCGCATCTATCACTGCAAAGCGGCACGCAATCCAAGCGCCCGGCTCACCCGGTGCTTTCATTGACACAGGTGCGATGCGGCGGGTATCCTTTTCAGGTTGCAGCGCGCCTCGAAACGCCCGCAGCATTGTCCCGATGACCGCTTGAGCGGTTAACCTCCTTGCACGAATCCTGTTCCGGAATTGGCAAGGACTCTTATCGACGTTTTGTTGGGCCCCGGCTCGCCGGGGTTGGACACACGAGAAGTTATCTACCGGAGGCCATCAACCATGTTTCCCGACGACAACCAATCTTTTGCCGCCGCCGCCGCTCCCGCTCCTGATTCCGAATCGCCCGTCAGCTCTCCCAGCGAAGTGAATTCCGCGCCGGCATCTTCCGCCGAACCGGCGGAGCATGCGTCGCAAGCCGCCGAAGCGCAAGCTCCGGCTGCTCCTGCCCAAGTTGCTGCTGCGCCGCCGTCTGCGGAAACGCATGCCGCGTCGAGCGACGCTTCTGCTGCTCCCGCCGACGCCGAAGCTACTGCTGCGGCCGAAGAAGCCGCCGGCTCCGAAGAAATGTCCAAGCTGATGGAGCAGTACGACGAGCAGCACGAAGCGGCCGCGCAAAACGAAATTATCGAAGTCGGGGTTGTCGCCTACAGCGAACACGGCGTCCTGGTTGATCTCGGCGGAAAAACGGAAGGCCTCATTCCCGCCGCCGAATTCTCCGAAACGGATATTCCGCGCCCCGAGCCGAACGCGGTCATCGAAGTGCAGCGCACCGGTGAACATAAAGACGGCTTCACGATTCTCTCCTATCAAAAGGTTCTTCGCCGCCGCACTTGGGAGAAAATCGAAGCCGCCTCCAAGAACAAAGAGAACATCACTGGCAAGGTCGTCGATCGCATCAAGGGCGGCCTCGTCGTGGACATCGGCGTGCGCGCTTTCCTTCCCGGCTCGCAATACGATTTGCGTCCCACGCAAAACCTCGACGACCTGATGAACACCGAAGTTCAAGTCCGCGTCACCAAGCTGAATCGCCGCCGCGGCAACGTCGTCGTCAGCCGCCGCGCCATTCTCGAAGAAGAGCTCCACGCCAAGCGCGCCCAGTTGATGGAAACGCTGACCGAAGGCCAGGTCGTTCACGGGCACGTGAAAAACGTCACCGAGTACGGCGCCTTCGTCGATCTCGGCGGCATTGACGGCCTGCTCCACCTCACCGACCTCAGCTGGGGTCGCGTCAAGCATCCTTCCGACGTCGTCAAGCCCGAGCAGGAACTCGACGTCATCATTCTTAAGTTCGACAAGGATAAGCAGCGCATCTCTCTCGGTCTCAAGCAGCTCATGGCCGATCCCTGGGTGAATGCCGCCGAAAAATATCCCGCCGGCGGCAAAGTCCGCGGCAAAATCGTCGGCGTGGTGGACTACGGCGTTTTCGTCGAGCTCGAACAGGGCATCGAAGGCCTGGTGCACGTCACCGAGCTAAGCTGGTCCAAAAAAGTTCAGCATCCCTCGAAGCTCTTCAAAGTCGGGGAAGACGTCGACGTCGTCGTTCTCGACATCAAGCCCAGCGATCGCCGCGTTTCTCTCGGCATTAAGCAGGCGCTTCCTGACCCGTGGCTCCTCGTCGCCGAAAAATATCCCGTCGGCACCATTGTTACCGGCAAGGTTCGCAACATCGCCGAGTTCGGCGCCTTCGTTGAAATTGAAGACGGCTTCGACGGTCTCGTGCACGTGGGCGACGTGAGCTGGACCGGCCGCGTCAAGAATCCGCACGAAGTTTTCAAAAAGGGCGAGCCGGTCACCGCGAAAGTTCTCAAAATCGATCCCGAAAATCGCCGCGTGTCTTTGGGCATAAAGCAGGTCAACGACATCTGGGGCGATTGGTTCAAACAGCACAGAGTTGGCCAGATCGTCAAAGGCAAAGTCTCGCGCATCGCCACCTTCGGCGCGTTCGTCGAGCTTGGCGAAAACATCGAAGCGCTTTGCCACAACACCGAAATCGAAGACCGCAAGCGCCGCGACGACGGCCATTCCAGCTTTCGTCCGGCGACCGGCCCGCTCAAGAGCGCTGGTCCGCTCGAACCCGGCAAGGAGTACGACTTTAAGATCATCAAGATCAGCCCGGAGACGCGTCGCATCGGCCTCAGCTATCGCGCCGCTGCGAAGCAAATCGAGCGCAAGGAAATCGAGCAGTATCGCTCTACGTCGAAGTCTTCTTCGACCGCGACGATCGGCGACGCGCTCAAGTCCAAACTTTCGGCTCGCTCGTAGGATCACGCTTCGCAGTGTGGCGATTTTGCGACGAACTGCCGCCGGCGAATCGTTGCTGTTGTGAGCGCGGAGCAATTTTGTTTTGCTGTACGGGTTCCAGGGGTTGTGGCAGTATGCCGTCGCTCTTCCCAGCGGGCTCGGCAGGTTGCCTGTACAATTTCATTTACCTGCGGGTTACATTAATGATAGGAAGTGTGGCATCCGGGCGCGTGTTGCCCTTCTAAATCGTTTTGCACCATCATTTTGCGGCAGCTATACTGTGGCCCCACAACGAGGCATACCCACGATGACGAATGAACCAGTGACGCTTACGAAGGCCGACCTCGTCGAAGAGGTTTTGCGCATCACGGAACTACCGCGCAAAGAGTCCGAAGCCGTCGTCGAGACCATTTTCGAGAGCATTATCGAATCCATCCAGAAGGGCGACAAAATTGAAATTCGCGGCTTCGGCAGTTTTCGCACCCGTGAACGGCGCGGCCGCGTCGGCCGCAATCCCAAGACCGGCGAAAAGGTTGAAGTTCCCGCCAAAAAAATTCCCTTCTTCAAACCCAGCAAGGAACTCAAGGATTTCGTCAACAGCGGCGCTGCCGCCGATGGCGCGTCCGCTTCCGGCGATGCCAAGCACTCCTGATCGCTCTTGCGCGTGTAGGTGCCGGGCTTTAGCCCGGCTCTTTCGATTCTAGCGCCGTCAGGCGCGCCACGTTCCTCATCGTCCCGCGACGCCCTTCCGCGACTCCGGCCTCTCCGCCCTCTGCCTCAAATCTTTTTTCTTTCCGTTTCTTTCTGGACTCGCCATCCGCACCCTCTAGCGCCGTTAGGCGCGCCACAACTTAGCCCAGCGCGTGAGCGCTGGGTCCAAGCCGCTAACACATCGACGAGCGCCGTAGACGCGGCACGTTCTTCACCGCCGCGCGACTCCCAACCTCTTTTGCGTTATTCTGTCCGCCGATTCTCAAGGACCGACTCGTGGACTACCTCTGGACGCCCTGGCGCTATCAATACATGGCGCAAGTCACCAGTGGCAAACAGCCCGACTGCATTTTCTGCGACGCCGCCGCCCGCAAAGATGACGAAAACACGCTCGTCGTTCATCGCAGCAAAAGCGTCTTCATCATTCTCAACCGCTTTCCCTACACTTCCGGCCACGCCATGATCGTTCCGTACGCGCACGTCGCTGATTTGAACCTCTGCCCGCCGGATGCGCTCCCCGAAATGATGCAACTTGCGCAGCGCCTCGAATCGATTTTCAAATCAAATTACAAACCCGACGGCATGAATCTCGGCATGAATCTAGGCAAAGCCGCTGGAGCCGGCGTCGCCGGCCATCTCCACCTTCACTTTCTTCCGCGCTGGTTCGGTGACTCTAACTTCATGTCCGTCATCGGCGAAACTCGCCTGCATCCCGAAGATCTTCACGTCACCTACGACCGCCTCCGCAAAGCCCTCGCTTCCTGAGCATCTCCACCCCGACGCGTCTTACCACTTGTAGGGGCACGATTTATCGTGCCCACGCTCACCGGCGAACCGTCGTCCGCCGATTGCAATTGTCCGTGTCCCGCAATTCTTTTCCGTGTCCTCCGCGCTTCTTGCCTCCGTGCTCTCTGCGATAAATCTTTTTTCTTTCTTTGTTAAACTACCTCCTGTCGATACGGAGCCACTCGTTGAATCTCGACCTCACCGAAGAACAAGTTCTCCTCCAAAAAACCGTTCGCGACTTCGCCGAATCCGAAGTCCGTCCGCTCGCCAAGGAACTCGACGAAACCGGCCACTTCCCGCGCGCGCTTTTCTCCAAAGCCGCTGAACTCGGCCTCACCGGCATTGCTCTTCCCGAATCGGAAGGCGGCGCCGGCTTCGATCACGTCGCCTATTCCATCGTCATCGAAGAAATTTCCCGCTGCTGCGCTTCCACCGGCGTCATCCTCTCCGTCCAGAATTCTCTCTACTGCGATCCCATCCATCGCTTTGGCACGCCCGAACAGAAAAAGAAATTCCTCGAGCCCTTCGCGCGCGGCGAAAAAATCGGCTGCTACGCCCTCACCGAACCGCAAGCCGGTTCGAACGCCGCCGCTCTTCAAACCAAAGCCGTCCTCCACGGCGACAAATACCTCCTCAACGGCACCAAAGCCTGGATCACCAACGGCGGCGCCGCCGATGCCGCCATCGTCTACGTCAATACGCATCCTGAAAAAGGCGAAAAAGGCATCACTGCGCTCGTCGTGGAAAAAGGCACGCCCGGATTCAGAGTCGGCAAAGAAGAAAAAAAGCTCGGCATCAGCGCCACCGCGTGCTGCGAACTCGTCTTCACCGATTGCGAAATTCCCGTCGCCAATCGCATCGGCAACGAAGGCGAAGGCTATAAAGTCGCGCTTTCCACTCTCGATGGCGGCCGCATCGGCATCGCCGCGCAAGCCGTCGGCATCGCCCAGGGCGCTTTCGAAGCCGCCGCAAAATATGCGCAGGAACGCCTCGCCTTCGGCCATCCCATTTCGCAATTCCAGGCCATTCAATTCATGCTCGCCGATATGGCCACCGAACTCGACGCCGCGCGCCTCCTCGTTCGCAAAGCCGCCTGGAAGCAGGACACCGGCGCGCGCTTCAGCATGGACGCCGCCATCGCCAAGCTTTTTGCGAGCGAAATGGCCACCCGCGTCACCCACAAAGCCATCCAGATTCACGGCGGCAACGGCTATTCCCGCGAATATCCCGTCGAGCGCAACTACCGCGACGCGCGCATCACCGAAATCTACGAAGGCACCAGCGAAATCCAGCGCCTGGTCATCTCCTCCTGGCTCCTCCGCTCCTAACATGCTGTCGCGCATCCTGCTAGCAGCCGTGGTATTGCTTCAAACCGTTTCTTCCGATTCTACATTTGCACAAGTCAGATCGATTCAGGGCACCTACCGCAATCTGGCCCTCGGCTACTCAATTCAGATTCCCCGAGGACTGAGGGGCATCACCGGCGATCAAGCTGGTCCTGAACGCGGCGTCAAGATCTCTCTACCGTCAGGCGCCACGATTACAGTGTTCGGTGAACCGAACACTCTCGAGTACAAAACTCCCGAGGAAGGCGTCAATGAAGAGCTCACGCTCAAAGGCTGCCGCTTCGACCAGCGAGATGTGAAGCCATCGCCGGTCGGAAAACTCAAGGGAGCAAAAGGCCACTTGATCTGCGGCAACCGCGCACTGGTTCTTCTCCTGGCATTTTGGCCCCTAGGCGGCCCGATCTATTGGTTCCGCCTCGATACCACCCAACCGCACGAATCAGAAGATCAAGCAGTTCTCCAGACGGTAGCCGCAGGCTTCAAGCTGATTCCCTGGAAGTGATAGCTCCCCTTGCGCTTGTGTACGCATGTGTGTACACTTGGCTCAAGGAGCCGAGACCATGGCAACCGTCAAAGTCGGCGTCCGCGAATTCCGTGAGCGCATCGCCTCGTTCCTCGAATCCGACACTCCCGTCGCCGTCACCCGCCGCGGCGAAACACTCGGTGTCTACGTCCCGACCCGTCGCAAACACGCTACCGCTTCAAAACAACAACAGACCGCCGAGATCTCTGAACTAAAAGCCGCCTCCGACCGTCTCGCCGAAGCCTTCGCCGACGGCTCCGCGGAGTTCTTCACTTCTCCCTCACTGGAACAGCTCGCCGCAACGCAAAGCGTCAGCTCTCGGAAACGCATCACTGATCTGGCCGGTACCTGGCCCCCCGATGAAAGCCTCGATGAGTTCCTCGACCTGACCTACCGCAATAGAAGCTAGCCTCTTCCAAGATGGACGCCGTTCTTCTCGACACCGACGTTTTCTCGTTCTTCCTCAAAACCGCCGATACGCGTGCCGCCCTCTACCGTCCCCATGTTCGCGGCAAAACCATCGTGCTCTCGTTCGTCACCGTGGCTGAACTCTACGTTTGGACCATCCGAAGGCGCTGGAATCCCAACAGAATTGGTGCGTTCGAGCAACGCCTCAAAGCGACCGTCGTAGTTCCCTACGATCTCGAGTTGTGCCGAATCTATGGAAAACTGAGAGCTGCCTTGCTGGATAAGGGCCACCCCGTCGCGTCAAACGACCTTTGGATTGCTTGTTGCGCCGTCCGCCACGCCATTCCCCTGGTTACCCACAACTCGAAACACTTTGCTCTCATCCGGGGCCTGAAGCTCATCACGGAGTCGCACGCGAGCTGAATCCGTTCTCGCAGTGTGGTCACCTTTTTGTGCGCATCGGGTCCTCGGCCGCCTGCCTCCTCATCCGAAGTCGGAGCGCGCATCCCGTTCTTATGTTAGTTTTGACCGCGTCATGCGCCTGTACCGCACCAACTCCGCACTCCTTCTCGAACACGAACGCCAAACCTACGCTCTCCCCGACACCAACCTCGATCTGCTCCTCGCGCGCGACGATCTCCACGATCACGTTCTGCGCACGATCCCCAAACTGCCCACCGCCGCCGCTCCATCCGCCGACGCTCCCCTTCTGCCTCCCATCGGCGCGCAAGAAGTTTGGGCCGCCGGCGTAACCTACTTCCGCAGCCGCTCCGCGCGCATGGAAGAATCCAAATCCGCCGGCGGTGGCGATTTTTACGACCGCGTCTACCACGCCGATCGTCCCGAACTCTTCTTCAAATCCACCGCTAGCCGCGTCGTCGGACATCTCGGCAAAGTTGCGGTTCGCTCCGATGCGAAATGGTCGGTTCCCGAGCCCGAACTCACGCTGCTCTGCAGCGCCGCCGGCAAAATCACCGGTTACACCATCGGCAACGACATGAGCTCACGCGACATCGAAGGCGAGAATCCTTTGTATCTTCCGCAAGCCAAGGTCTACCACCGCAGTTGCGCGCTCGGCCCCTGTATCCTCATCAGCGAACAGCCACTGCCCAGCTCGACCCGCATCGCTCTCGAGATTCTTCGCGACAACGCTTCCGTCTTTACCGGCGCCACCACTCTCGACCAGCTCAAACGCGATCCGGAAACTCTCGTCGCTTATCTTTTCCGCGACAACGTCTTCCCCTCCGGCTGCTTCCTGCTCACCGGCACCGGCATCGTCCCGCCCGACGCCTTCACCCTGCATCCGCGCGACGAAATCCGCATCTCCATCGATTCCATCGGCACTGTGACCAACTTCGTCGCCTGAGCCACGAACTTTGGAGAATGTAGCGCCGTCCCGCTAGGGCGGCATCTTCTGCCTGCGCCTGTGTAGGCGCCGCGCTTTAGCGCGGCCTCTTCCGCCACCTGCCGAGGGCGCAGACTATCCGCCGCTAAGCGCGCTGCTTCTTCCCGTCGTTAACATCCTCCAGCGAACGCAAGTGCGCCACGACCAGTTTGATTTCTTCGTAGGTCACATCCGCAGCCAGAGCTTCCTTCAGAGGCTTCAGCCGGTCCATCCCCAGTCGCCGACACGCCTCCGCGATTTGGCCGTATCTCTCAGCGCTGAACCAGCCCGCCTGAAACTGCGCTTCGCCGCGTTCGATCATTTCCGCAATCAGCGAGACAACGGCTTGCACACGCCGGCTGCGCAACCGCGCGATCTCTTCGAAGGTACGGCCTTCCTCCAGCAGGCGCAGCGTCTCTTCGGCCGGTTTCGAGATTTTCGCGTCAATCGTCGCGGTGCGCGCACCTTCGCGAAATCGCCGTATGGCTTCGAGCACTTGTTCACCATGCGCTTCGATCTTTTTCTGACCGAAGCCGGAGACTCGCCGCAGTTCCGCTAACGACTGTGGCTCGACCGCACAAAGCTCGTCGAGCGTGGCGTCGTGCATCACCACGAACGCGGCCACGCCTTTCTTCCGGGCCGTCTCGCGGCGCCATTCCTTCAGAAAGCTTCGCAGTTCGCGGTCCCCGCCAAACGCCGATCGCACCGGAGACTCCGCTCGCGGCGGCGGGCGAAAGAAGATCGACGCAAGTTCCGGATCGGATGTCGGCGCTGCGTAGGTAGCCTCGTCCTCAGCGGGTCTCCGGCGAAGGCGTTGCCGCGCCTTTCGCGAACGTGCCGGCGCTTCGCTCGCCAGCCAGTCCGGTGCTCCTGCGCAAGCGTCGCACTGGCCGCACTTCTCCCACTTTGGTGTTTCCCCGAAATGCAGACAGATGCGCCGCGGCCGGCAATCGTAAAACTTCACGAAATCTTCAATCTGGTGGAAGCGTTGCCACGCGCGCGCTTTCTCTTCTTCGTCGGAGATTTGATTGATGAAGTAGGTGTGCAACCCGGTGTCTTTCTTTTGCCAGAAAAGGTAACAGTCGGCCGGCAGGCCATCGCGTCCCGCTCGGCCGGACTCCTGGTAATACTGCTCGATGGACTTCGGCAGCGCCAGATGCATAACCGCGCGCACCGAGCGCTTATCTATCCCCAGCCCGAACGCCAGCGTGCCCACCATCACGCGAACTTCGTCGTTCATCCATTTTTCCTGGTTCGCGCGCCGCACTGCCGCATCCATCCTGCCGTGATAACCGATGGCCGGAATGCCGTGCTCTTGGAGCAGGTCCACGATTTCGCCGACGCCATCCACTGTGCCCGAGTACACGATGACGTTGCCCTCCGGCGTGTGCCGGATCGCGCGCAGGAGCATCTCTTTTTGCGTGCGGGAATCCGTTTGCTTTACGACATAGCGCAGATTGCTACGCTGAAAACTCGCGATGTGCTTCAACGGATTGCGGAGTTGCAGTTGCTCGACGATGTCGTGGCGCACGTGCTGCGTTGCGCTCGCCGTAAACGCCGCGATCGGCTGGTCTGGAAACATCGCGCGCAGCCGGCTCAGTTGGCGATATTCTGGCCGGAAGTCGTGGCCCCATTCCGAAATGCAGTGGGCCTCGTCTATTGCGAAAAACGACACCGGAACCCTGCGCAGCCACGCCGCCGTCGCGTCGAGCACCAACCGCTCGGGAGAAAGATACAGCAGCCGGAACTCGCCATTTGTGGCGCGGCGCTTGATTTCGCTGCGATCCCCGGCCTCCACCGCGCTGTTCAGGAATACCGCCGGAATGCCGATTTGCGTGAGGTGCGCCACCTGGTCTTGCATGAGCGCGATTAGGGGAGAAATCACCACTGCGGTGTGTCCCTCGGCCAGCGCCGCCGGAAGTTGGTAGCAGAGCGACTTGCCGCCGCCCGTGGGCATAATCACGCAAACGTCGCGCCCCGAAAAAAGTGCGCGAATGATCTCTTCCTGGCCAGGTCGGAACGCGCTGTAGCCCCAATATCGTCGCAGCGCGTCGGCAAATTGCGTGTCGGCGTGCATTCGCCCGGAAGTCAAAGCCGTTCCGGAAGCAGAGGCCAAAAAATCTCCTTCGTTGGTTGTGGCGAGGAGCGCCAGTCAACGCTGCAGGATGTTCGCCTTTAATTCGCCAAGCGTCAAGTCCAGATTTGGCAATTGGCTTCTGACGTCATGCACAACCTAATTGCCGCGCGCGTTGCATTTCGAAAGTCCTCCTCTCTTCGGAGTACGGGAGCCGCGCTTGTACTGAGCGCCGTAGGTGCGGCGCAGGCACATGCGCCGCGACACTCTCGCGCACCCGCGGCCAAAGAGACGCGGAGGGGTTGAAGTAGAACTTGAAGAGTTGGGCGTAGTCCGACCCCCACCCCCTATTAGTGATGGAAAGTGTCCGCAGGCGATTGATGGGAAAGCGTTTGCGAGCGAAGTGTCGTTGGCAGATTTGTCGGGTTGGTGCACGGTTGGTCTGTAAGGCCGGGACGCTGCCTCGCGCGGAGGTGCGGAGGACGGAGAGAGTGGCAGAAAGAGGTTGAAGGTCGAAAGTTGAAGGTCGAAGGAAGAAAAGCGAGGAAGGGAACAACGGATCGAAAAGGATTGGGTTTGGAATACGTGACCCCACCCCCCGGGTGTTTTTTGGAAACTTGCGCAGGGAAAGGAGTTAGCAGAGGGGGGCTGCGAAATTTGTGTGAACAAAGGACTTAGCGCGGCGGATTTCCTGGTACGGGAATAGTGTGGGGGAATTAGAAGGACTGCTCGGCGGGCGAACATGCTTACGACTTGGGCCTTAAAACTACGGCCCTACAACTGTGACACCAGGCCCGAATTCCACAGAGGAGTATATATGAATTGGTACCGTCTGTCAAGAATTATCTGTAAGTGCGTTGAGAAAGTGCGGGAGGAGACTCGGGCTGATGATCGAATCTTGAGGAGGTGATTTCGGAGAAATTGTTGGAACGGAGACGAACGAAACCCAGCGACTGGTCAGGCGCGTGCGACTGACTTAAGGTTTCGCGGTGGCAGACTTGAAGCTCGACGCGCGAGTCGCTGTTCGTTGATCGTCAGGCAACGCGAACGTAAAGAGCGTGCGTCCGCCAATCACGGAGACGAATTGCTGTCCCGACAGGGAATAAGAGATCGGCGGAGAATGTAGCATGCCGCCGAGCGGGGTGATCCAGAGCTTCTTGCCGCTGTCGATGTCAAAGGCGAAGAATTCGTATCCGAAGCCGGCGAAAACCAGCCCGCCTTCCGTAGAGAGTACGCCGCCCATTTCGCCGCGCACTTCCGCGCCGCCTGCCGCAAGTGTAGTATCCCAGCGGATATCGCCGGATGAAACGTCGATCGCGCGCACGGCAAGTGTCATGGGCTGATTCGGGGGCCGCTGAAAACCGCTGGCGGTGAACGCCGTGCCTTGATGAAAGCTGGGAACCTCGTCCGAGAAGAAGAGGTCCGCGGCGTCAACCGAAGGCACGAAAAGCAGTTTGCGCTTAGGGTCGAAGGAAGGCGGCCACCAGTTCGTAGCGCCGCCAGCGGCGGGCGAAATCACTGTACCGGCGCGACTCGGATGAGCGGAAGGAATCACGATGGGATGGCCATCGGGTGTGAAGCCGGAGGCCCACGTCTGCTTTGCGAAAGGCTTAGCGAACAAAAACTTACCGTTACGCCGATCCAGGACGTAAAAGAACGCGTTGCGATTGGCCTCGAAAACAGCGGGAAAGGTCTCACCCTGCCATTTGATGTCCGCAAGGATGGGCTGCTGCGTGGCATCCCAATCGTGGTCGTCAGCCGGTGTAAACTGGTAATACCAACGAAGCGCACCGGTTCGAGCGTCGAGGGCCAACAGAGAACAGGCGTACAAGTTGGTCCCGGCGCGAGTGGCGGTATTGAAGACTGGATCCGGATTTCCAGTGCCCCAATAAATTAGTCCAAGGGCAGGATCGTAGGAACCGGTGTTCCAGGTGGCGACGCCGGCATGCACCCAGGAGTCGTTTCCCCACGTTTCGTTGCCCGGTTCACCGGGAGCCGGAATTGTATACGTCTTCCACAATTGCGTGCCGTCGGAAGCCGAGAACGCCGTAAGGAAACCGCGGATGCCAAAATCGCCACCGGCAATGCCAACGACGATGCGATCGTCGACAACAAGCGGGGCAGCAGTCATGGAATAGCCCTGGTGCCAGTCCGCGACCTGAACGTCCCACACCTTGGCACCGGTAGCAGCATCCAGAGCAAGAAGGTGAGCATCAAGCGTGGCAACGTAGAGGTTCTTGCCGAGAACAGCAACGCCACGATTTTGCGAACCGCAACAAAGCGTAATATTCCCGGGCACCGGGCGATGAAATTCCCACAGAACCGCGCCCGTTTTAGCGTTCAGCGCAGTCACACCGTCAGGAGATTCGGTGACGAACATATGATCGCCGACGACGATAGGCGAAGACTCGAGCGTAGGGCTATCAGCGGGCAACTGGGCCGCCCAGGCAAGGCGAAGATGCTGAACGTTGCGATTGGTGATCTGAGTCTGTAAAGAGTGGCGATAGCCGGCATAATTCCCTGCGTAGGTGAGCCAATCACCGGTTTGTCCAGCAGAGCGGAGCATGTCGGCCGACACTAGCTGGAATGCAGAGGATGACGGATCGAACGATTTCTCGCCAACCATGGCGTCGATGGCGGACTGCCTAAGAAACGTGAGGACCTGCCACACTTCCAGGTCCGACAGAGGTTGCGCCATCATAATGGTTTTCTTGCGGCCCCATTTCACCGTCGAGAAAAATGCCCAGTCGCTCATGCGGCCCATCGCGGCGAGCAAGTCGGGGCCGGTTCTTCCTCGCGCATTGTCGCCGTGACATTCCGCGCACATTCGACCGAACACGCGGGCGCCGTTGGCCGCGGACACTGGGCCGGTATTTGAGTTGGTAATCCCGGAGTTGGCGTTGGGAACCACGGCGAGGCGGCGGATGTTGACGTAGCTGTCGGGGCGCATCCACTTCAGAAGAAAACCCAACGGTACTTCGGGAATTCTGCCGGTGGCCTTGGCCTTCAGAACGGCGTACCGCCAGGCGAATGTGTGCGAAGAATGGACCGCTACAGTCAAACCAAGAACGAGCAGGACGCACGCAATGGCAGCGATTTTGAGGAAGCGCTTAAGAAATCTCATGACTGGACCGCGGCTAAACGAATCACCTTCCCACAAAATTGCGACTAGCGAAATCTCGCGATAGCTGAGAACGCGACCCGGCCTCGTTCCAGTTCGTACTGCGTTTAATTTAACGCATGTCGCTCTGATGGGAACGCCGCGGGAAGAGTCGCCGTGTCCAAGTCAGCAATGAAACAAACGAACTGCTGCCGAATACGGCATGCACAGAAGTTTTTCGATACAACGACAGGTATAGGCATCGAAGTCGGTGGAGTGCAGGGCTGCGCGAGACGCCCGAGCGGAGGCGGTGCGGACGAATCCGAGAAACTCGGAGTTGGATACTGAGAAAACGTAAATGACCGCGGAGCTTCGAGAGGCTAAGGGACGCTGACGGAGATCTCGTTCGAATTCAGACTCTCGTGGCCGACGGCATCGACGGCCCGGATGACATAGAAGTAGGTGGTTCCACCCTCGACCTTGTCTGCGTAGGTCAAACCGCGCACAAGGTTACCGTTGATGCGCTGGAGGTCAGCGCCGCGGACGGTACTCCTGTATATATTGTAACCAGCAACGGGAGAAGAGCTCGCCGCCCATGTCAAGACAACCGAGTGGTTCCTGCGGAATGGCCGAAGTATGACGGAACCGGTGTGGCCGGTGCTGACCCAACACCACTGCGCCAGCATTAAGCCAATGAGGAGCACGGCGAAGGCAGTCTGCAACTTCATCCGAACCGGAGTGCCGGCGCTCCGAATGAGCAGCACTTGAAAAAAAATCAGCAAAACGAAAGAGATCAGGCCGAGGCTGAGAACCAGAATCCACGCACCGCTGAGTGGTTCCGGGATGAGGGATGGAAACCACCGCAAGCGATGGCGAATTAGAGAATCGATCCAAATGTTTTCCGCGGCAAATAAGAACGGAACACCGGCAAGAATCCAAATGAATTTGGCGATTTTGGAAATGCGAGTAGTCATTTTCGAACTGCGGAAAATCGGAGAATCGATGTGGGAATTATCGGTTCAACCGAAAAGAGAGTTCGCAACTTTCGCGCTGATTAGAAACTGCCAATCCCACCCGCCAATACCGCTTTCCGGCAGTAGAAGGCTTCGGCGTAGCCGCTGGGAGCCACGCATTCCATGCCGCGCAAACGCATCAGGGCGAGAAATGTTTCCGGTTCGAACCAACGTTTGGAGCGCTGCGTGGCGAATGCTTCCATTAGGCAGCGAGTCTTTTTTTCGTAGATTCCTTTTTCCAGAGGCACGAAGAAGTTCGGCTGCCCCATGTCGCCGTCGTACTTGGGAATCTCGTATTCGAGGACGAAGTGATTGCGGAACGTGTTCCAGGTCAATTCCGCGATGACGCGGTGGTCCTGATGGGCGTCACGGCGACTGTGCGTGAAAATCACGTCAGGGGAAACACGCTTCAATCCTTCCACGGCGGTTTTAATCTCCGCACCGTCGAAGGGGAAGAAGCCATCGCGGAAGTTGTGGACAAGGACTTCCTGGTTGGCGACCCCGTCAAGAAAGAGAGCGGCGCTGCTGCGTGCTTCGTCTTCGCGGTCCTTGTTGCCGCTGAACACCACCCAGGTGATATGAAGGTTGGGATTGGCAGCAAGAAGACGCAAGATGGTGCCGCCGCAGCCGATTTCGATGTCATCGGAATGCGAACCGAGGCAAAGAACTTTCAGCGGCGCGTCGGCAGTTCGAGAAAAATCAAGCGCAATCATAGTTTGCAGAGTCTAAGAAGAATGCAGTGCCGCAGTCTAACGTGAGCTGCCGTTGCCGTTAGTTCTCCAGACTTCCCATGGTGCAGCACCGCCGGCGCACAAGCTTTCGAGCTGTTGCTTGTCCTTGAACGTATCCATACTGGCCCAGAAACCGTCGTATAGATAGCCGATCAGCTGCTTTTCCGCGAGGAGCCTATGGAAGGGTTCGATGACCAGCTCTTCCTTTTCGCGCATGTAATCGAAAATTTTCTTTTTGAAGATGAAGAAGCCGCCATTGATGCGCACGCTGCCGTTGTTTATGGCATGGATCGAGGAGACCAGGTTGTCGGCGCCGTGTTGCACGGAGACGAGATGGTAGCTGAGGTTGGGGCGCACGCAGAGAAAGCTCGCGACCTTGTCTTGTTCGCGGAAATGGTCCAACTGCTGGGGCAGCGGCAGGTCCGTGAGGCCGTCGCTGTAATTGGCGAGGAATTCTTCTTCGCCCTCGAGGTACTTTTCGACGGCTTTGAGGCGCTGGCCGATGTTGGAGTGAATGCCGGTGTCGGCGAACGTGATGCGCCAGTCGTGAATGTCGCTGTTGAGGAGTTGCACGTTTTTGCCGCCGGAGATGACAAAATCGTTGGAGGCGCACTCGTTGTAGTTCAGGAAGTAGTTCTTGACCGCTTCGGCTTTGTGGCCGAGGCAAAGAATAAAGTCTTTGTGCCCGTAGTGAGCGTAATACTTCATCACATGCCAGAGAATCGGCCGGTAGCCGATGTGCACCATGGGCTTCGGAATATCTTCCTGGTCGCGAATGCGCAACCCCATTCCGCCGCAAAAAAGAACGACTTTCATAGGGACTCCTTTAAGAAACGCATCACGCGTGCGCGCGTGCAGCAACGATTTCTTCCAGCCAGGTCTCGCCGCGGAAATGACGGTATTGCTCGGCGCGTAACTGGTCGCCGAGCCGATTGGGCGGAAGGATGACGTCGCTGTAGGTGATGACAGAATCCTTGGGAATGTCGCGCGTCAGAACGCATTCTTCCACGAGACCTTCGGGAATGTATTGGTTGCGGCACATTTCGTCGGCATTGACGGCTTCGCCGTAGGTCATGTACATGCCGTAGTCATCGAGTGTTTCACCGGCCTTCAGGTCGCGCTTGGCAACGGCGCAGACTTCCACCACCGGGCCGCCGAGAGGCTTGGCGACGGAGTCGCGGAAGAGCGCGACGCGCGCGATGGCGTTGGGCACATCGAAGTGAACGAGATGGTAGGGCGTGAAGAAGGAGTACAGCGGACCTTCGCCCATTTTGTACAGATTCAGATAGTGTTGCTGCTTAGGATCTTCGTGTTCCGCGAGGACGTAAAGTTTGGTGAGCGGAGTGCCGACGACGTAATCCACGACGCCGCCGAGCCGGCGGACTTCGTCGACGTCATAGATCTTGCCGATCTTCATGACGTCGTCCTTGTACTCCATGCCACGGGACATGCCGCGGGAGCGCACCAGGAAACCGGTGGCGTTGGCCACGATGGCCTGCTCGAAGCTGATCTTGGAGCCGTCGGCAAAGCTAGTGACCATGGCTGGGTTCTGGCCCCACTTTTCGGCGAAACCCTTCTGTGTCGTGGGATTGCGGTACGGATCCTGCAGGCCTTTGACGTTGCCGATGACGCGCGGCGTGAGGCCGAGCCCTTTGACCCAGCGGTAGAGATTGATTTGCAGGCCGGGTTCATCGCCGTCGCAAGCCGACAAGACGACGCCGTTTTTCTCGGCATAGGTTTGCAGGATCGGACCGATGGTGGCGTCGATTTCCGCGTTTAGCAGGACGACGTCTTTTTTGTGACTGAAGGCTTCAAGGGCCACACGCGCGCCAAATTCGACGGATCCGGTGACGTCAACGATGACATCGACGCCCTCCGCGCGCGCCAGGAGAAACGCGTCGTCAGTGGCGACGACTTTGCCTTCGCGAATGGCAAGGTCGGCTTCGTCCTGAGTCTTCGGCTCAACGACGTCTGGGATTCCGACGTATTTGCAGAGATCGTGGCAGCGCTGCACACGGCGATTGAAGACGCCTACGAAGCGCATGCCGGGCTTGGTATGCACGAGATGATTGGCCAAGCCCTGGGACATAAAGCCGGCGCCTAGGAGCGCCACGCGGATCGGGCGTCCTTCCTTTTCGCGAACTTTCAGACCGTCATCGACGAGAATCATTTGAAATCCCTTTGGAGAGTTTTAGTTACTTGATCGCTTCAACGGGAAAGGCGCTCATACGGCGCTTGACTTCCTCGGCCTGTTCGCTGAGGGGCTTCCAGATTTTGTCCTTGTCGGAAATCACGCTGACCGGCAACGGCCAGTGGAGACCGAGCTGAGGATCGTTGTAGAGCAAGCCGCCCTCGGAGCCCGGGGTGTAGAATTCGCCGACCTGGTAGCTGGTTTCCGTGTCGTCCGCCAGCGCCTGATAGCCATGGGCGAAGCGCTCCGGCACGTACAAGGCGCGGGAATTTTCGGCGCTGAGCTCGACGGAGATGTGCTGGAGATACGTCGGGCTTTCGGGACGCAGGTCCACGATGATATCGAGGATCGCGCCGCGCGTGCAGCGTACGAGCTTCGTCTCCGGAGCGGGCGGAAACTGAAAGTGCATGCCGCGGACAGTGCCCTTCTTGCGGTTGTACGCAACATTGGCTTGCGCGATGATGGGCTTCAGGCCGTGGTCCGCGAATTCATTTTGGCAAAACACGCGCGCGAAGAAACCGCGGGAGTCCTCGCGGCGCTCGATATCAATGATGTAGGCTCCGCGCAGCTTGGTTTCCGTAAAAATCATCGAACTGGCTCTCCTTTTTTTGTCCTTGCAAAGTCAATTTCGTCAGCGAGACATCGCGAATTTTTCCGCCGCGGCATCCGTCCAGTGCAGCGTGGAATCGAGTTTGCCAGACTTGAGCAGGCGCTGAATGGTGTTGATGCGGAAATAGCGGCCGTTGGCAACGTGTTCGGCGGTCAGGCCGTTAGTGCGATAGGCGTCGTAAAGTTCCTGTGCGCCCATGCGGGCGGTCCAGGCGGGACGGAAGGACGGCAGCACGCGCTGAATTTTGTCGCAGTTCACGCGATAGCAGCGCTTGTCGGGACCGCCGCCGGGAGCGTATTCGATCTGGCATCCGGGAACGGTTTCCTTGACGATGTCGGCGAGTTCGCTGATGCGGTAGTTTTCTTTGGTACTTCCGACGTTGAAGGTCTGATTCTGAACGGCGGCCTTGGGAGCGGCCAGGACGCAAATCATGGCCTGGATGATGTCACGGATGTGCACGATGGGCCGCCAGGGTGTGCCATCGCTCTTGATGTGAATACGTCCGGTGGTGAGGGCCGCGGCGACGAAGTCGTTGAGGACGATGTCGAGGCGCAAACGGGGCGAGACGCCGTAAGCTGTCGCGTTGCGCATGAAGGTCGGGCTGAATGTATCGTCGGCGAGCAAGGCGACGTCGCGCTCGACGAACACTTTCGATTCGCCGTAGGCAGTCACCGGATTGAGAGTAGAAGATTCATCGAGAAAATCGTCGCCGGCGGAACCGTACGTACTGCACGAAGAGGAAAATACGAAGCGCTGCACGCCGGCCTGCTTGGCGAGTTCGGCGAGGCGGACGGACGCTTTGTGATTAATGTCGTAGGTGAGGCCGGAGTCGAGATTGCTCAGAGGATCGTTGGATAGCGCTCCCAGGTGGACGACAGCGTCGAATCCATAAAAATCTTCCTTGGCGAGATTGCGCAAATCGCGGCGAAGCTGTGGAATCTCCGAAGAGAAATCCCCAAAATCGCAGCCGGCAAAAAGGTCCGTGTCCAAGCCAACGACTTGATGGCCCGCGGCGGTTAACATAGGCACGGCCACAGCACCGATGTATCCCTTATGGCCGGTAAGCAGTACTTTCATCCTCGTGGAACTCCTTGTTTTAAGCAGATTTGATGCTGATCTAAGAATCGTCGAACTATCCGCGTTTCCTAGCGGAGTGCCTCACATTGCGGTTGCGCTGAGGCATCGCTCGCCATAAAGTTACGCAATCACCCTGCCAATTTTCACGGCTCGGAAAGGACGCCGAAGGCAAGCCCCTTTCGTTACCTGTTGAAAACAATGGAGTTATAGATTCGTCCGTACATTAGTTGGGCAAGCTCAGGCGGTTGGAGGGTCATGGTTAGGGAAAATTGGGAAATATTCTTCCCACACCCCGGAGTCTTGTATAGAGAGCCAACGTGCCCAATTTAAGCGGCAAAACGACGGTTCGTCTTAGGAAACGTAGCGGCATTCTCGAGGGTTGCGAGGAATTATGATGCTTCGATCGTGATTGGGAATTAAAGAGCCGGTCGGGACCAGGAGTGACGAAAAAAACCTCTCCAGATTGCCGGGTCTGACTTCCGGCCTGCTTGCTTCTCAAGGCCACAAATCAGCGCATGCAGAAGATCTGTTCGTATTGCTCGTCTAAAGCGGCTCGAAACGCCTCCGCCTTCTCCCTGATTTGAGCCTTCACAGCTGCGGCCGTCTGTTCAAGCGTACGAAATTGCTCGATCATTCTGTCCACGTCGATGTCGTTGATGTCCTGGCGAAACCCTCCCAACCCAACGGCTTCCATCAAGGAATCGACTTTCTCGTGAAACGAGATAGCCAAGACTGACTTATTCAACCAGAGCGCCAGAAGAATGTTGTGAAATCGGCTGGCAACGACAATTTCTGATGCGGCCAATTGGGAAATGACTTCGTCGACGGTCGACGCAGGCTCGTCGATGATTTTTCCGTCGCCATAACGCAAGCCGGCAACTTCAAGCGAGGATCTCAGATCGAGCCGGGCGCGGTGATCGTGAACGGCGTCTCCGATGAGCAGGCGGACGACGTAATTGTTTTTGCACAACCAACTGATGAAGGCGGTAAGTCTGGCAAGGTACTCATGGTAGGCGTCGTCACTCTTAGCGGAACTCTCCCGCAGGTTCGCGTAGGTGATGACGCCAACGCCAACGACGCGTGGCTGAGCCGCAGGATCCACGGCCGGTTGGGGGATCATCGTATCTGGAAGGCTAAACGCGAGATCCGGAAAAACCGGGTCGGCGGGCCGGTTGAGATGAAGGTCCTTGAGGTACTGCTTCGAAAATTCGTCGCGATAGGAGCGATAGTTCGCCAACGCCAAGGACATGCGCACGAAGCGCTTGCTCATGGGGTTGGTGAGCGGGCCAACGCCAACGCTTACGAACAACAATTTGCAACCCCGGAATTTTGCAACTACGGACCACTTCAGGATGTCGTAGTGCAGCCCGAAGGGACCGATACCGACGTCGCCGAGCATGCCCGTTCCGGTCATCACGAGCATTTCCACGCCCTTGAGAGCCCGATAACTCTTGTACAGGCGGGCGACCTCAAGCGGGATGCCTACAAAAATGCGGCGAAGCATCCTCGCAAAGCGATTCGCGAGCGGCGGCTGCGGCTCTTGCCGGATAGGAACGGCAGGAATCCCGTAGGTGGAGGAAACTGTTGCGGGATCAGAGCAAACGCAAACAATCTCGGCGCCGGGAATGAGCCTCCGAACGTGAAACATCATGGCCTGGAGTGTGCACTCATTCCCCAGATTTCCAACGCCAAAAACACCGAAGAGGGCGATCTTCTGGCGCTTGGATGCGCCGGTCATACGCGGCGACCCGACGGAGTTATGTTGAACGTCATGTGAGGTTGCAGCGGTCCGCGCCAGCCGTCGTGCAATATGCAGCCGGGAAGTTGCATAGCGCGTTACTGGCGAACGCCGGAAGGTGGTTCCAAGCCGGCGGACGGGCTCACCGAGGATTTACGCTCGCGCTTGCTGAACGCCCGGCGGTAGGCCGCGAGGAGCTGAGGCACGGAGTATTCCCAAGCCAGTTCATTGAACACCCGGTCGCGGCCAAAGTTGCCCATTTTTTCGCGCGCTTCGGGATGCTCGACCAGCCAAACTATTTTGGAAGCGAAGTCGGGAACCTGATTCTCGTTGTCACAGTACACGGCGGCTTGCTGGGCGCTGAAGCGGCCTTCCTTTAGAGAGAACTGGACGATGGGTTTGCTCAAAGCCATGTACTCCATGATTTTAATCATGGTGGAGATGTCGTTCATTTCGCAGGGCTTGTCGGGGTTCACGCAAACATCGGCAGTGGAGAGAATTTCGAGAAGCTGCTCGTCGGAGACGCGTCCCGTGAAATTAAACATGTCGCCGAGCTGCTTTTCTTCCAACATTTTGCGAAGTCCCGCGAGACCCGGCCCTCCGCCAACGCAGGTGAAGTGAATATCGCGGCGTCCCTGATTTTTCAGGTGCAGAGCGACGTCGAGAAGAATGTCGAGGCCTTCCTGAACGCTGATGGTTCCCACGTAGCCGACGAGAAACGATTTGCCGTACTTCAATTCGGGTTTCGGCGGAACGGGCTTGAAGGTCGCCAGGTCGGGGCCATTGCGAACTACGAAAACATCGCGAGGATCTTTTCCGCCGCGGGAAGTGGCGAGGTCGCGGTAGCTGCCGTTGGTGGCCATGACGACGTCGCTGAAACGATAGGTGAGCTTTTCGAGCCAGACCTGCGCCTTATAAAGAAAATCCTTGCGCTCATACTTCGAGAGGTATAGCTCCGGGTTGGCATCGTGATGATCAAAAATGTATTTCACACCGAAGAGTTTAAACGGGAGGGCTATGAGAAAAATGTCGTCCGGCGGATTGCAGCCCTGAATAACGTGGAAGCCGTGGCGAAAGAAAATCCACCAAGTGTAGAAGAACTCCCAGAATAGGGCGGAGGCAAATTCGAAAAGATAGCCGACGGGGCTGTTGCCTTCTTTCGGCATGGGGTGGCGATAAATGTGGATGCCGTTCAGGACTTCGCGACCCTTTTTGTAGCTCTTGCCACGCGGACACAACACCGTGACCTGGAAGCCATTCTCGTGGAGCGAGAGAGCTTCCTTCCACACGCGCGAATCGAACGGCACGGGCAAATTCTCAACAATGATCAGGACTTTGCTATTCATCAGATTGCTGGCCGGTGAAAACCGCCTCCCTAAGAAATCCGAGGTAATAAATGGGCATCGCTCGATAGAACCTGCGATGACCCTGCCGCCGGCGCGAATCCGCCGGGTGTGGCGCAAACTTCACGTGTCCATCGTCTGGTGCGCTTTTGCACCAGAGAGCTCCGCGCGATCCGTTGAGCCGGCCGGAGCCGCTGGAGCTGGCTGCTGGCCGATTTGAAAAATGGCGGCGTAGCGATGCTCGCGATGCGGACGATGGCGATCGAACGGCTCGAGTCCCCAATAACTGAAGGGCCAGTCGTTGCGGAGCGCGGTGTCGCCGTTGTGCACGTCTTCGAGCAGCGCCGCGACCGGCTTCCAATTCTGGGCGAGAGCGACTTTGGCGCGCACGTCGAGATCGATGCCCGAAATGACCAAATACCCGCCGGGCTTTACGAGCGGCGCGATGCCCAGCAGGCATTCCTCGGCTTGCGCAGGCCGCATGTGACACAAGAAATTGTTGGCGACCACAATGTCCTGCCGGCCCACGCGATGCAACACTTCGGGGTCCCGAACGTCCCCGTGCTGCCAAACAATGCCTTCCCTGAGCCACGGCTGAACGGTGACGCGATCCGCCTCGCGATCGAACATCGCTGCAATTTCCTGCGAAGTGATACGCTGAAAAATGACCTCACCGACCAGTTCGGGCGAACTGATGGAATACGAACCCTTCTGCGCGATGGCCAGCACATCGGCTGAAATATCGACGGCGTGCAGTACGACTTTCAATTCCGGCCGCGTGCGCCGGAGCGTGGCGAGGATGGAATAGACTTCCGCCCCGTTGCTGCAGCCGAGAACCGCGATGTTGAGCGTGGAATCGTGTTCGACTATGCGAGATAGGCGGCAAATCAAATCCAGCTGCGGCCGGTTGCGCAAGAAGAAAGTGCCAAAGTACTGCGTGCGATCGGCGTAGCGGCGGACCAGGGCGTTAATGAAGCGGCCGTACCAACGAAAAGGCGCGACTTCCCTCCAAGAACGTGGAATGAAATTCCACACCCAATTATTGAAACGGAGGAACGCGCCAAAGGGAGACTTTCCTAACATTCTGGCGCGAATGAGTTTATCGAGAGTGTTTTCAGCCATCTATTTGGCAAACTTACCTTTGCTTAGAGTAGCCAACGTCGAAAGCCATGCCACCTAGACGGCGGTGACAGCCGGTTCGGGCTCGACGGAACGGCGCTTCATCAATCCGCGGATGAGATCAAAATAGAAGCCTCTTTGCCCCATCCCATAAAGCAACATGCCAGTGTAGGCGGCCATAAGAACAGTGACTCCTACGCACAAGCGCGGAAAAGGGAACCATCCGGCGAGCAAGAATTGCACCGCTAAAGCAAACGCCACGGACACTGCCCCGGACAACACCGGCTTCAACGTCACTTTCATCACATCGCCGAAGGAAATCGCAGTGCCGTGCACGCCCCACGCGATGTGCGGGAGAGCCCAGAGCATCATCGCCACGGAGAAGCCAAGAGCTACTCCGTTTGATCCGTAACGCAGGCCGATCGAGTAGCCCGTGATTACGACGGGAGCGAGGACGAGAGCGATTTTGATACTTCGTTTCACCATGCCGAGTGCAAACAACAGCCATCCCAAAGGATTTATGATCGCAAATATCAGAATTGTGGGAGCGAGGAGCTGGAGAATGCGAGTCGCGGAGTACCATTTCGGTCCGAGAATTACCATGACAAGGTCGTAAGGAAAAATCCCGATGATGCACGTAATAGGCACAGTTAAAGCGAGAACCAGCGTGTAGCCCTTGAGGAAATAACTGCGGAGGCGCTGCGGTTCACCCTGCAATCGCGAAAGGGCGGCGAAAGCAACTTCTCCGACAGCTGAATTCAGGTTGTCCGTCGGAATATTGATGATCTGATAGGACCGGCCGTAAATGCCCAGGGCCTCCGCACCCCAAAAGCGGCCGAGCAGGACTTTGTCGAGGTTATAGGCGACGTAGACGATCAGGCTGATCAAGGTGACCGCGCCGCCGAAGTGAATCATCGGCAATATGCCCGCTGTTTTTCGGGGCTTCCCTGGAATCCAAGAGGCCGCTATCCAGTAAGCAATGGTAGAAATCAATGGGAGCGTTATGGACAAAACTACAAGAGACCAGTACCCGAAGCCGAGCAGCGCTGCGCTAATGCCCAGCGCGGTGCTGACGGCGAGCGCGATGATTTGAATGACGGCGAGTGCGGTAAAGCGCAATTCGCGTTGAAGAAGCGCGGAGTGCTGCACGCCGGCGGCGTTGATGAAAAAACCGCTGGCCAGGGAAATGGTAACCCAGAAGAGCCGCGGCTCGTGGTAGAAACGGACCACCACGGGCGCCATGATAGCGAGCAAGATGGTCAGGATGGCGCCGACAAGCAGGTTGATCCAGAAAAGCGTCGAGATTTGCTCTTCCGAAATATCCTCGCGCTGCACGGTGGCCGTGGAAAGGCCGAAATCGCGGAACAAATTCAAGACGCTGGTGAAAGCCGTCACCATGCCGACGAGGCCGAAGTCCTTGGGGTCGAGCAGGCGCGCCAGAATCATCAAGGCGACGATCCGGAGAACGAAGAAGACGACTTGCGCTGCGACGCGGGCAACTCCGCCACGAATGGTTTTTTCCTTGAGGTCTTTCATCAATGAGTCACGGGATCCAAGACCCGCACGTAGTTCAAGATTTGGCGGACCGCGGCGAGTAACGAATCCGCGGAAATGTCGGCAAGACCATGGACGTGCTGGCCGCTCTCAAAGATTCGAGCGGTGCGGCACTGCGCCGCTTGCCCCGCTTGAATGTCTATGTCCGAATCGCCGATCATCCACGACGAAGCAAGATCGATTCCGTGCTCGGCGGCGGCCTGCAACAACATGCCCGGCAATGGCTTGCGGCAGGTGCAGGGAGGTTGCAGATCGTGCGGGCAGTAATAACCCGCTGTGAGCACTCCGCCAGCCTGGGCGAGTTCCCGCGACATACGCTCGTGAAGCGCCCAAAGCGCGTCCATAGTCAGCAGCCCCTTGGACACGCATCGTTGATTGCTGATCACGACGACCTCAAATCCCGCGTGCCGCAGCATTACAATCGCTTCGGCAACTCCAGGAAGAATCTCCAATTCGGCCCAGCGCGTGACGTACTCGCCTTCGGGACGCTTGCGGTTGATTACGCCGTCACGATCTAGAAACGCAGCTTTTTTCATGAAAAATTTCCCGCTCGACGAGCTCGGAGATCACGTGTCCCACCAGGATATGGCATTCCTGAATCCGTGGCGTTTCGTTGGATGGCACGCAGATGCAGTAATCGGCAGTCTTGGCAAGAGTTCCACCCGCGCTACCAGTAAAGCCGACGGTTTGCAGACCGAGCTTGCGCGCCGTGACGACACCCTGCACCACGTTAGGAGAGTTGCCGCTGGTGGAGATGCCGATGGCCACATCGCCGGCCTTGGCCAAGGCTTCAAGCTGCCGCGAGAACACCTGCTCGTAGCCGTAGTCGTTGCCGATCGCAGTGACGCAGGAGCTATTCACCGAGAGCGCTAACGCCGGCAGCGCCGGACGGTCGAAGGCGAAACGACCCACGAGTTCGGCGGCAATGTGCTGGGAATCGGCCGCGCTGCCGCCGTTTCCGAACAGCAAAACCTTGTTGCCGGCGCGCAGCGCCGCCGTCAGGATTTCGCTCACCTTGGCAACGGTCGCTACAATTGTGCCGCTGCTCAGCATGCTTTGCTTGGCAACGATTGAGGCCGCCATGATTTCCTTGACGCGATTCTCGAAGTTAGCCGTGTCTCTCATTACGCCTCCGCAGAACTGCAATCTCAGCCGAGTAGATCAAAGATTTAGGAATCGCAGGAACGCAGCCGGGCCGCAACTTCAGGTTAACCCAGCAAGATATGGTTTGGCACAGGGGATCGCTGCGTGGTTCAATTTCCGCCATTGCCGCCTCCGACGGAAGGTTGGTCGGGGCGCGCCGCGGCGTAAAGCCGATCGCAAAGTTCCTGCGCACGTGCGTAGTCCTCTGGAGTGCCGATATCGATGAATACCCCTTGTTGTTCGAGGGCGTACAAGCCGAGGGGCAAGAGCTTCGGAAAAAAGTCGCGCTCGAGGCTCGAGGCTCCCGAAGGAATGTGATCGAAGACCTTCGTATTGAACACGTAGACGCCGGCGTTGATGAGGCCGTTGGGATCGGCGTTGGCCTTTTCCGCGAAGCCCGCGATGCGTCCGTCGGCGTTTACATGGACGGTTCCGTAGCGCATTTCGTTTTTCGTGCGGATTACCGCCATGCTTCCGATTCCTGTGGCCGCGCGGTGGAAGCGAAATAATCGCTGAAAATCTATTTCGACGAAGGAATCGCCGTTCATCACGAGAAAATCACTCACTCCAGCGAGAAAAGGCTCCGCAAATTTGACGGCACCAGCGGTTCCGAGAGGTTGCGGTTCTCTCGAATACTCAATGGAGACATTCCACGCTCGTCCGTCTCCCAGTTCGCGTTCAATGTCGTCGGCGCGGTAGCCTGTGCACATCACAAGTTGCCGGATGCCCTGGTACGCAAGTTGGCGAATGAGGAGTTCCAGAAACGGCCGGTCGCCGACGGCGGCCATGGGTTTGGGCGCCGTCGGGACCATCGACTTCAAGCGCGTACCGAAACCCCCGACGAGGAGAACAGCTTTCACATTTTCAAAAGCATTCGTCATTCGACGTTTAGAGGAAGCTTCAAGTTGTTCGTCTGCGATTTTGAACTTTATTGATCCCGTGAGCGGAACAATACGGCCTTCAGGACACAGATTTCAGCGTCTGATCCCAATAATCCAGCATGGATTGCAGCGTTTGCGTGATGGTCATGACGGGTTTCCAACCGGTGTCGCGACGAATTTTGTCGGTACGGCCGAAAATGATTTTTTCATCCGAGGGACGCATCAGGCGAGGCATCTGGCGGACTTCCACCTTGACGCCGGAGAGCCGGATGGCCGTCTCGAGCAGCGTACCGATCTGGAAGGTCTTGGTGGCGCACAAATTATAAGCTTCGCCCCGTCTTCCACGCAGAGCCGCAAGGTAGAAGCCACGAACAGTGTCATGCACGTCAAGGAAGGCGCGGCGCGGCGTCAGATTGCCGACTTCGATGACGGGCGGTTGCAGGCCGCGTTTGATGCGCGCCAACTGGCGGACGAAGTCCGAAGGCGCGTCGTTGGTCTTGCCGGGCCCGGTGGTGTTGAACAGGCGGATGTTCGTGGCGAGAATCTTGTAGTCCAGGAAATATTCGTGCGCGAGGAGGTCCAGGCACACCTTGCTGATTCCGTAGGGATGAAGCGGCTTAAGGGGCTGATCTTCGGTGACGGGAACCTGCGCGGGAGGGACATGACCGTATTCGGCGCTCGAACAAGCCGAAACGATGATGGGCGGATTCTTCGCATACCGCAGCGCCTCAAAGAGGTGCAGCGAGCCCATGATGTTGGATTCAAAGGTTCCGACGGGATCAGCCCAGGAGACCGTCGGCAGGCTCTGTGCACCGAGGTGAAAGACATGCGTGGGCTTGCATTCGCTCAAGATTTGCGCCACGCGCTGCCCGTTTCGCAGATCGCACTGCACAAACGTGGTATTTGGCAATTCCGGAAAGGAGTTCCGGCCGTGCAGGCAATAGCCTCCGACAACTCGCCAATTCTGGGAGTGGAGAAACTTGACCAAGTGGGACCCGATGAATCCTTCGGCTCCCGTGACGAGCGCGATTTGCTTTCGCATTCTGATGTTCCTGATTTTCGTTTGGATTTGAGAACTTGAGACAAGCAACGCTTACGCACGGCCATGCCGTGGCGCTACGAAGCGATTCCGTCTGCCGCGAGGAGTTTGGGTGGAAATACGCCCAAACCCGTGAACGGCATCCCATGGAAGAAACAAAATCTGGAGCGGCCCGCTGGAAATGACCCAGCCTCTCCGGGGGGTACCCGGCGCATCGCTCTCTATGCTTAAGCCGCGTTTACCGGTAGTGCCAGCTGCCCGACCCAATGCTGCAACGCGGAACTGCCACTCTGCTGCATTTTAGAATTGTCGTACACCGGACACACTAAACAAATTTTGAAAGAGGAACAAGGTGCCGAAGGGTCAAGGCTAAGCAGATAACCTGCGCAATGGTGTTTCCAAGTGTGCGCCGAAGCTTTCCGCGTATCCGAGAAGCCTTTACTGAACAACCGCCTTGAGGTTCGTCGGCGGATTCGGAAGTGTGATGGAGCCCGAGTAGTAGCAAGTATCGGCATTAAATGAGAGATATGCTCCGGTGCCGTTGGCCGGGCCCTTCATCACGCTGCTATAGCAGACACCGGCGGGGTTCATGTTGGCATGGCCACCGACATTGGCGACGTTTCCTCCAGAAACGTCCGGGCCGATGAGCGGCCAGACGGAAGAGCCAAACCAAACCGGCTTGGAGGAAAGATAGAGCGAATTCGGAAGCGACTGGCTTACCGGTAGGGCATTCGCATAGATGGTCAGCGCGGAAGGCACTTCGGTAACAAGAAAGCGAACGGCATTGTTGACCGTGTCGTAGTTGCCCCAGCGCAACATTGTCGAGGCGACCTTCGGATCGCCCGCCTGGCAGCAAGTGTCAGGGCCCGTGCCAAGCACCATGATGGAGGTGTCACCGGCGCCGCCCTCGGGAGAAGTCGTGTACTGGTAGGAGGTGTGGTAACCGGACGTGCCCAGGACGTTCCCAATCACGTTGAAGTAGCGCGAAAACGGATAAATTTTGAGCGGGTTGGTGTTGCTCGTGACTGTCGTTCCACCATTAGGTTCGTTGCCGTCAAAGCGGTTGCGGAACATCGTGATGAAGTTGTGCGTACCGTGGAACAGGTCGGCGATAGTGCCGCTGCCGACGTTGCCTTCGATCAGGATGTTGCTGGTCAACGAGTGCAAGAAGATGCCCTGCATCATCCAGTTCGAAGAAGCAGAGTAATAGTCGTCGATTGAAAATCCGTAGCCCAAGACGCAGCCTTCGCAGTCCGAGTTGATCATGTACGGCACGGCAACTTGCTGCCCGATGTTGTTCTCGAAAAGGCTGTCCGACGAACCGAACGCCTCGATACCATAGCTCTGACTCACGGAATTCTTCGTGCCATACATGTAGCTGTCGCGAATGGTGGCGCGGTCGCTGAAATAAATCGCGAAGTGATCGCGGTCCGAGCCGATGCTGCGGATGCCCTTGGCCCAGCAGCCGGTGCAGTTATAAAACTGCGTACCGAGGAAAGCCGACGAATTGGTGTGGTTCACCGAGAGATTTTCAACGCCCATGCCCTTCGCGGGGGTCGTGACCCACCATGCACCAGGAACGTTGGTGCCGCGGGAATCGGAAAAAACTCGCCAGTTGGGCATGTACAGGCCGGGAGAAAATGTGACCGTGTTCCCGTTAATTGCCGTGACCGTGACGAACTGCTGCTGGCCGCGCACGCTCGCGGTGCCCGTGCCACGCTGCGCGCCCGAATCGCCGCCGGTGGCGCCACTATCGTCGTTGCAAGGCGGATTCTGATTCGGAGAATAGCTTGCGGACTGTTCGCAGTTGTAGATGATGCCGTTATCGGACAGGTCGTCGATCTGGTCGAGAATCAGCGTGCCGCCGACGGCAAGATTGGTCACACTGCTCAAGGTGATGGAGGTGGTGCCCTTCGGCCACGGGCCGGCTCCTGTAAAAGTCGCCGAGTTATCCGGGCCGCCGCTCCAGTTTCCGTCCGTGGCCATGAAGCAGATATCCGCGTTTTGGCCCCAGCAATTGGAAGAACCGGTGAAGACCAGAAGGGTCTTATCGGCGCCGGCGCCGCGCAGAGTGACATTGCTCTTTCCCTGGGTGACGATCGATGCGGACAAATTGTACGTTCCGGCATTCAGAAAAACTACCTGGTTCGCGGGGCAAGAAGACAACGCCGAGTTGATCTGGGAGGCAGTGACGCTCTGCACGAAAGTCGGCGCTTGCCCGGCGGTGCCGACAGTGGCGCAAATGGTCGTGCGCGTGGGAATGCCCCCGGGGACTCCAGCAGTTGACCAATCAACCGCTCTGGTCGGGTCAATAATTCCGCTCCAGGCTTGTGCCTTTGCCTTTCCGGGGATCAGCAAGCTGCACAGCAATAACGCAGGTAAAACTAGCAACGGCCGCACGGATCTCATGCTCACCTCAGTATTGTGCTGACGACTCGTTTCGAGTACGGTCCTGGCGCGAAACCCCAACTACGCGATTGCGCCGGCCGACCTCGAGCCCCAGTTCGCGGTGCGGTCTAAACCAAAGACGCCCAGCGTCTCTGGCTCGGGAAGCCCAAAATCCAGAGACTTACTCACAGATGCCATTTACGCATTTGGGGCCGTCAGCCACTACTGTTCTCTGGTCCAGAAAAAGGACAGGATTTCTAGTCCAAGCATTTTTCTTACAAGTGCAACTTTATCCTAACCGATTGAAATCAGGGCACTTGTAGACACTTTCGTTCTAACCCTCTAACCCCTGGACCAACGGAGAACCGGGGCGCTAAGGATAGCAATCGTCGTTGGATGGGGAAATGACTTCGAGTTACTAGCTCTGGGCATACACTTCACGACGCTCGCGGCTCAGGCCTTCGTCGTACTCAAATTCCGGCTCGTACACGATAACCTGGCTGCCCCGGCTGGAGAACTTAAACGGTACGCAGAGCAGATTCTTCAGGCGTGCGCGCAGCGCCTGGCGCCTTTCCGGGGGAACGTAGAGAAGCATGAAACCCCCGCCCCCGGCGCCAAGCAGCTTGCCGCCAAGCGCACCGGCCTCGAGGCCCGCCTGATAGATTTCGTCGATGTGCGAATTGCTGATTTTCTGGGTCAGCGATCGCTTTAATTTCCAGCCTTCGTTCAATAGTCGTCCAAATTCATCGAGTGTACGAGTTGGCGAACATAGAATCTGTTCCGCCTCGTCCACCATCTGGAGCATGGCCTGCAACTCCTTCGTTTTTTGCGGAGTGACTTTCAGCTGCTCCTGCGCAATTTCCGATGCGATTCTCGAAAATCCGGTGAAGTACAAAGCCAGATTCTGCTCCAGTTCCGCCAAGCGCGCGGGAGCCGAGAGGATGCGCTTCACTTCGAAGGAGTCGTCGCGATTGAAGTTGATGCGATTGAATCCGCCGAAAGCGGCACTTACCTGGTCCTGTGACCCAACCGCCTCGCCAATCAGGTTTTGTTCGACGTGAATGGCGTCCGCCGCGAGCGCATTCTTGTCGCGCATCTGATTTTTAAGCGCGTACAGGCTGAGCAGGAGCCCAACGGTAAACGCGGAGCTGGTGCCCAATCCAGTCCGGGCTGGAAGGTCAGCAACGTGGTGGATTTCGATTCCGCCAGCAACGTTCAGGAATCTGAGGCATTCGCGAATGGAAGGGTGCTGAATGTCAACGTTCTCATTTACGTTTTCGATCCGGGAGTACGAAACGCGGCTCTGGTATTCGAAGAACGGCGGAAGCCAGCGCGTAGTGATGTAGCAGCACTTGTCGATCGCGGTGGAGAGCACCGCACCGCCGTGCTCGCGGAACCACACGGGATAATCCGTGCCACCCCCGAAGAAGGAGATGCGAAGCGGTGTACGGGATATGATCATGCGTTCATCCTCTGGCGTTAAGAGTGTTCTGAAATCCGTGAAGTGGCGCCGAACCTTAGGTGCAACTCTCCGGAAGTAAGATCGATAACTTCGGCGCAGCGCGCCATCCTGCAAATACGATTCAGTTCCCACCGCGGACCATATCGACGGCCTGCTTGTTATCGACCGCTTCGCTCGCGACGGCCGCCAAGCGCTGCAATTGCCGCTCGCGCTCGTGCAACGCAGGAAGCGGCGCAAGCTGCGCGACGCGGAGAACTTCCTTCCACCGGTACATCCAATCGTGTCTCAGCAGCGCTTCCGCGGCATTTTTCCGGCTGATTTCCTGAACGCGCTCGGGAGACGCCTGCAACTCCGACAATACTTTGACGACGTCGGAGCCGTCGGGGCGCACGTGGACGACTGCATCCTCCCACGGGAACATTTCGCCAAATGCGTCGCACTGCGGAGCTTGCCCGATCATCACCACGCCAGCCGCGGCGCCTTCGTAATAGCGATGCCCGATTTCGACTTGTCCCTTGGTCTCGTCCGAGGCGTCTACTTTGCCCGGCGCGACGGTGAAATACCGGGAGCGTTTTGCAAAATTAGAGAACATGTCGCGATGCTGCCGATAGTCGAACACATCGGAAAGCGAGCCGCCGAAAGTGTCGTGAACGTAGAAAACCGACTTATTCGCCGCCATAGCAAGCAATTCGCGATGGATGGCCGGCCAGCGGCGTCCCATGCTGTATACATCCACGACTCTGGCGGGGGGATCGGGGTACGGGGAGAAGCGGAGCGTATCCACTCCACCGGAAAGCCAACGCACCGGCTTGCCGAGCTCGTTGGACAACGCGTCGACCGTACCTTTACAGCCTACGAAGATGTGGTCGAATTCTTTTAACGCGTGAATCCAATACTTGTACTGGGGAATCTCCGACGCCCACATCTCATCAATCCAGCACACGCTGGTCTTGCAGCGCTCTTTCCAGCCGCGGATGGCGCCTACGTGCAGGAAATCGTGATGCGTCTGGCAGAGAGCAATGAACGCATCATAGTCCTGTTTAAGCTGTACTTTCTTAAGTCCCGGCGCCTGAAAGACCAGCTTTCGCGAGATATCGCGATAAAGGAGCCGCCGCTGCCAATTCTCCTTGAACTCGTAGCGTGGCTCCGCCTCCAGGCAGATCAAGTCCACACTGTCAATCTGTCCCAAAACGTCCTGGGCTTCGTAATGCCCGCAGAGAAAGGTCTTCTTCTTGAACAATCGACCGGAGGCCATGCAAATCCGCGGCTGGCGATCCGGAGTCAAGCTGTCAGTAACTTGCATCGGCATATTGGTTCGATCAGACGAGTTCATTTTTTTGTTCGACGAACGCGGAAATGTCACTCGGCTGCGTTCCGTGGAACTTTTAGACCAATTGATATAGTCCCGCAAGCGCGGACATCATGGTCGCTTGGCCCCAGTGCAGTGTGGCGGTCTTGTTAACCAGCCAGGGCGCGTAGCGGCGGTAGTAGAAATAGCCGGAGTCGTCCTGCATGTTGTCGATAGTCCACCGCGCTATTTTTCTCGCGAGTTGCAGGCTTTCGGGGTCCCGATCATTGAAGAACACCAGTGTGTCGATGGCTTGCGAACAGCACTGAATGTCCAGCGGGAGCGTTTTGTAGTCGTAGTATTTCGGCGTTCCGTCGGCGAGGAAGAAGGTTTCCTTCCAGTATTCGTAGCCGTCCTGCATGTTTTTCTCGAATTGACGGTCGCCGGTGGCGTCCTGGTAATACTTAAAGCAGTCCAGCACGTAGGCGGAGTGAAAGTTGTCCACCCAGTGGAGGTTGGCCGCTTCGCCGTAATACCAAGACCGGTCGGGCCGCTGGTATTTTGCAGTATAGCGAATGGATTTCTCCGCCAGAGCCCGGTAGGACTCGTTGCGCGTGATGGAATACGCACGGGCCAGCAAGCTGCCGCCGAGGGTGTTCGCGTTGTGGACCTGCTTGTTCTGCGTCGGGATGTAACTGATGCAAAGCGCGTCGCCGTCAGCGAACGTCGTGAGGTCTTTCAGGATGTGTTCGCAGCTGCTGATCGCCACTTGCAAGTAACGCTCTTCCTGGAAATGTTCGAAGGCATCGAGAAAGGCGTGTCCGATGAGGGCCGTCCACACCACCGTCGGCACGCCTTTAGGTAGATAAAACGTGCGCGACTGGTAGTCGAAGTGATTGCCCCAGCAGGAGCCGCTGTAGCCGGGCGATTGATTCTCGATCAGCCACTGCAGCGCGAATTCCGCCTTGTCCTGCCAGACGGGATCGTTCGTGGCCTGGTGCATGCGGATGAAGCCGCGCGCAAGAAAGCCCATGCCCTTGCTGGAGTGGCTCTTCCGGACACCCAGAAGCGGACGCAAATTCAGCGGAAATCTGCGCACGCCCTGCTGCAGCACGGTTTGCAGGAGCCTGCTGTTGAAAGTCAGCGGGCGCACGAAGCGCGCATCGAGACCATCGAAAGTATCGTAACCGCGGTAGTCGTTGCGCTCCAGCCATTCGGACAAGCGGCAGATCGACCAGTACACTTGATCTTTTGTGAGCTGGTTTTTACCTGCGATTTTAACGTCTTCACCAGCAAATGCCGTCGTACTTGCCATTTTCGCTCCTTCTTTCGCTGATCCGAACGAAGTCCACCAGCAACTGCTCGTCGCGCAAACGCGCCGGGACGGCGTGGAATTCGGGGTCCTTGTTGCCGATCACCACGGTTTGCGCATGGTCCAACACGGCGTCAATTCCGTTCACCATTAACTTCGAAATGTGCGGAATGCGATTGAGAATGAAATCGCGGTTCGCTCCGACGAGGCTGGCGATGTTCACGTTTTTGTCGTAAATGCGCAGGTCGAATCCTTTACCGAGGAGGCGTTCGATGACTTCGATAACCGGGCTCTCGCGCAGATCATCGGTACCGGCCTTGAAGCTGAAGCCGAGAATGCCCACCTTTTTGTGGCCCTTGTCCATGATGAGCTGAAGGCCGCGCGCGATTTGCAGTTCATTGCTCGGCAGGATCGAGGAAAGTATCGGCAGTTCCAGGTCGTTGATTTTTGCCTGATAGGCCAGGGCGCGCAGGTCTTTCGGCAGGCACGATCCGCCAAAAGCAAATCCAGGGAGCAAATAAGCGGGCGAAATGTTGAGCTTCTTGTCCTGGCAGAAGATGTTCATGACGGCATGCGCATCGATGGAGAAGACTTTGCACAAGTTTCCAATCTCGTTGGCGTAGCCAATTTTCAAGGCGTGCCAACTGTTGTCCACGTATTTCACCATCTCCGCCGTCTCGAGGCTGGTGCGAATCAGCGGAGCGCTGAGCTTGGCGTAGAGTGCCGACAGTTGCTCCCCGCTGGCGGCGTCCAGTTCTCCGATCACCGTCTTCGGAGGCGCGTGGAAGTCGCGCACGGCGGAGCCTTCGCGGAGAAATTCGGGGTTGTGGCAGACTCCAAAATCGGCGCCGGCCTTCTTCCCCGAGTTCTCCTCAAGAATGGGGATCACAATCTTGTGCATGGTTCCCGGCAGGATCGTGCTGCGGATTACGACCGTGTGGCGCGCCGACTTGTGTCGAAGAGCCTGGCCGATTTGCTCACAAATCCGCCGGATGTAGCGAAAGTCCAGATTGCCGTTCGGTTGGCTTGGCGTGCCCACGCAGACGAACGAGAGGTCCGTGTTCATTACGCCGTCAATGTGATCGGTCGTGGCGCGGATGCGTCCTTGCTTGACGCCGGCGCAAATCAACTCGTCGATTTCGACTTCGATGATCGGAGACTTTCCGGCCTGAATCAGGTCTACTTTCATCTGCACGGGATCTACGCCGACGACTTCATGGCCTTCACTGGCCAGGCATCCGGCAGAAACTGCTCCAACGTATCCTAATCCGAAGATGCTGATTCTCAAGTTGCGTTCCTTTCCCCGATTCCGGTCGGGACTCCGGTTTGTGCCAATGCACTTTCTACAAACTGGCTTGCGTGGATCTCCGGCGGACTTCTATGTTCAGAACAGAGAGCAGCCGGGGACGCCTAGCGCGAGCCGCATGAGCGTTTGAACATTCGCCCGGCCAACGATTTGCGAAAAACCAGTCACGCCGAGCTTCCGAGCAGGCGCTCGTACACTCCCCGCGTGGCGTCTGCGACGGTGCGCCACGAATTTCTTTTCTCGGCAAACTCCTGGATGTGCGGGCGACGGCTCGCTAGTGACATGTACAAATCGCTGGCGAAGTAGCGTTCAATCGTTTCCGCAAGATCTTCCGCCCGCACGGACTTGCAAAGGAATCCGGTTTCCCCGGAAATGATGTCTTCGTGAAACGAGCCGATGTCCGCCGCAATCACTGGCAATCCAAAGCTATACGCCAGGAAGAGCACTCCGCTCTGAAAAATTTCTGAATACGGGAGTACGAGAACATCCGCCGCCTTGAAGTAGACTTCGGTCTCTCCGTCAGGAATGAATTCGATTCGCTGAACGGTTTGCGTTCGGCAGAAACGATCCTCGTCAATCGTTTTCTGGATGTCCTGCAGATATTGTTCCGCGCCCTTTTTCACTTCTCCGGCGATGAGCAGCCGGCAAGTCGAATGTTTGGGGGCCACGAGCTGGAATGCCGCAACCAGATGTTCGAGCCCCTTGTACTGCCGGATGGCTCCATAGAACAGAATCGTCTTGGAGTCAGCGTCGAGCCCGAGCTTGTGTTTTGCCTGCGCCGAGGTAAGTTCCGAATTGGGGACGGAGTTGTTGATGCCGAACGGAATCACGGTCACCGATTCAGCGGGAATGCCGAAGTCGCCGCGAAGTTCTGATTTCATTTTTTCGGTGTGAACGAAAATGTGATCGGCCAGGTGGTACTGAATCTTGAGCGTCAAGCGATTCATGGCCGAGTCGTTTTTGTCCCGCCGGCCCGCGTTCACGTTGTGCGCGGTAAACACGATTTTCTTACCGAACATTTTGTAGTACAGCATCAGTAAGGTGCGGTCGAACGCGGGAAATTTGTTGTTCCAAAGGATGTGGAAGATCTCGGTCTTCGCCGACACTACATAGCGAAAGAGCCGCGCATAGAAGCGCAGCACTTTGAAAATTCTTTTCGCGCTGCTGGCTTTTTCGCGCGGATCGCCTTGCAGGTTAAGGAACGTAAGCCCGGGAGTGCAGTGCATCTCCGGGCTATCCACCTCCGCGCTTCCGATCACGTCCAGCGCGACACCGTTAGAGGCAAGCGCCATGGAGAGGCCGAACGCGTACGGCCGGTCAATGCCGCCGGTCAGCACGGTGACGCTGATCTGAGGCGGCACACGCGATGGCGCATCTCGCTGAAGCGTTGGCTCTTTTTCCACTTCAACGGCACCTGTGGACACGATCCCTCCCGCAATCGAAGTTCGGAATGGACATTAAGCAGGGATATGTACTGGCGTGCGTTCCCAAGTTCGCTTCTTGCGCGAATCGCTTTCAGGCACAGGGCGCGGTTGTGGCGCAGGTTGCGGTTGCGACTTCGGAAAAGCGAGTGCTGCCATGATGAAACAGATCCACACTGGGCTCATCGTGCGAGTCGCCGCCTCGGTGAAGTTGTACGCCACGCCCACGAAGAAAAATGCGAGAAACAGGGGCCCGGTCACGCGATCTTCGGTCAGCCTGCGGAGGACATTGCGGTAGCCGTTGATCATCAGAATCGCAAGCAGCGTTACGCCAATCCAACCGAGGTTCAGGTACATCTCCAGGTATCCGTCGTGAGCCTCGTTCGGATGCCACCAGTACATGCTCCATAGTTTCTCTAGGCGCGTTCCGAGCCAAAAGCTCTCAAATCCCGTACCCAAGAGCTTGTTGCTGGTCATTCCAAGAATAGTGCTCCAGAGTTCGGTGCGGCCGGTCAACGTTGAGTTTCTTCCAACCGATTCCAGCAGAAAGCCCCCGACACCGAGGAACAAAACGCAGAAGCAGAACGTGACCGCGCCGAACACCATGGTGTGCACCAGGGCGCGCTTCTTGGCGATCTTGGGGAATCCGACCGCAAACATTAGCGCGCTGCCCAAAAGAAAGCTGGACAACGAGGTCATCGAATTTGCCATCGCAGCGACCCACAACGTCATCAACACGGTGGCTCCGTGAGCGATGAGCGGTCCCCTCTTCCGCTGGCCTTTGTCCGCTTGCACCTGTTGCAGGAACTGCCACATGGAGCCCAGCCCACAGATAAGAAAGGTGACACCCAGCATGTTCTTGTCGGTGGTGACGCCGGTGAAGAACACCGTTGAATCCCAGTGGCTCGCGTATTTCCGGCCCAATGCGGGGTAATACTTGATCAGCAAAATCGAGGCGGGAATGAGTACGAAACTCAGCCGCGAAAACACGCGCTTGATCGCGGCGACGCGATTCTCATCGGTCAGAATGATGAAAATCATTGCGTAGTCGCCGAGCGATTTGACCCAGCGCTTGACGGCAACATCGGGATAGTCGGACCAGGCGATGCTCGCTACGCAGTACGCGAGAAAAAGAAGGAGTGGACCATTCTGGCGCAACAGCTTGAAGACCGCCGGTCCGCGCGTGCACAACACCGCCACCGCGATGGCCAGCAGCAGGATGTAAATATTCCGGTCCAGCGGGCTTCCGTCCATTAGCTGTCCCGCGGAAGAAACATCCGAGCCGCTAAACCAATCAGAAACGGGACGCGACCCAGCGATCCACAACCATATGACGGGAAGCCAGATAGCCTTCGAGGTCTTCACCTCGGGATCACGGTTCAGCCGGAAGAGCCCGATGACGCCGATGAGAAAGAGCAGTGTGGCAACTTGCGTCATTTCGAGTCGAAGAAATTCCTTTGCACCAACTCCAAAGTCAACAGCTTATGGATATCCGTGGTGCAATTCCGCGTACCGCTGGTGTGGTTCTTAACAATCGACTCGACACCCTTGCGGTCCAGGTACGGCCGGGAAAGTGTGCGGGAATCGAGCAAAATCTCACGGACGTACTTCGCCAAGGCGTCGCGATACCACACTCGGAAGTGCAGTAGTTTGTGCCTGCCCAGGAACAGACGCTCGAAATGCAATGCGGATACATAGTGATCCACGCGCGTCAGCCACTGCGGCATGCCGTAGTCGTAGGCATACTCCGCTTTGAATGTGAACTCCAGGTAGCCGCGCGCAGCCGCGGAACCCAGCCTGGCGGAATTTCCCGCAATGCCGCGGTCCGTGCGGAAAGAAGCCAGTGCCGCGCTACCATCGCGAATAAGGCGGATTCGCACATCGTCCACCGCGCCGTCGGTTTTGGGTGCGCGGTAGACCATCTTCACGAAGTCCTTGTCCATGTACGGAGAGCGAACGCTCAACTGGCTCTGCTCGAGGGCGAGGATTCCATGGTGGTACCAGGGAGACTGCCTAAAAGCCGCGAACGTCACCGGATGTTGTCGACGAAGCGAGTTGTACGTTTGGCTTGCCTGCTTCACATGGCCCAGAAATTCGGGGCGGAACGCCGCCATCCCTGTGGTCGCCGGCTTGAACATCACGCTGCGGAGGATGATTTCGCTGCCGTAGGTTCCTACAACCTTGGCGGGCGCGATCTCCCGCGCTTTCTGGCTGACAAAAAGGTCTGACGCGCGGTACAGATCTACCGTGCCTTCCGTCAACCGCACGGTGCGCTCGGCATACTCCGCGAATCGCTCGAGAAACTCTTTGCCGACGGTAATGACTTGATGCTTCTGCCCGCAAACGGAAGCCACACGGCGCCCTATGCGAACATCGTAGTTGTCGCGGTACATGCTCCCGAACGTGTAGCACGGAAGCGATCCACGTTCTGGCTTGTGCCAGGCCATGATGACGCGCGTGTCGAGTCCGCCCGTGAGTGTCATTCCGACTTTCTGCTTGCCGGAAAAATACCGCGGCAGATTTCGCGCGAATACGTCGCGCAGTTCGCGGTAGTAGGACTCGGCGTCCAGTGTCGGTTGGTTTTCCCACTCCGAAGGTTCGAAGTACGTGTTCTTGCGTTCGAGCTTCCCGTCCCGGAAATCCCAGGCCGAGGCCGCGGGCAATGCGCGGACGTCTTTGAAGATCGTGCGGTTCTCCAGAATGCAACTAAGACCAACAAGCTCGCCAAGACCTCGCGGGTCCGGCGTTCTGAGTTCAGGTCGCACAGCGACGATGGCTTTGGCTTCCGCAGCAAAGTAAAACGCGTCCGGCGCCTCGTGGTAGAGCAGCCGATGCATTCCGTAGTTGTCGTTAAAGAGCGTAACTTTGTCGCGCGCGCGGTCGGCGACCAGACCGTGGAACATCCCATTCAGGCCACGCGGAAAAGAGCTGTCTCCTGAATAACGCTGGAGGAGGTAGGAGCACGAAGACTTGCCGCTGGGGTGCCCGTGCCCGTTCGAGGACGCGTTTGTCGAAAGCTCCGAATACTCTTCTCCGGAAAAGATCAGGGTTACGTCGCCGCTGTCACTCTGGAGCGGCATGCCGTCGGAAAATGAATCCTCCTGCACCACCCAACCGACGTACACGCCAGCGGCTTCGTCAATCCACGTGCCGCTCTTGTAGAAAGATTCGCAACAGAGCGCTTCCACCATGAGCCGCAGCTGTGTCTCGGCCTGCGCGCGCGGCATCTTCGTAATCAGACCTGCGATTCCCGGCATCTCTTCCTCTTACGCTTCGCTTACCGATTCGATTTTTCGCGCATGCCAGGCTGCCCGGAATTTGCGCAGAACGGACGTAACCGATTCCGGAAGGCGGTCGACGAGCCGATGATGAAGTCCAAGCCGGTAACCCACTCGGCCTGCTGCCGTCAGCGGAATGTAATACCGCGGCAAATCCATTCTCCTAAACCCATTCACTTCCTTGAAGTGGCTGAGCGTATCGCCTTGCTTCTTTCCGTACGCGAACCGTTCATACACCAGGTGGGAGATTTTCCGATCGGCGCAGGCTCGTACTGCGGCCGCAATTAACGCGTTCGTGGGAGCCTTTTCCCGGTGCTGCACCATCGAGAGGATGTGTACGAGGCACGCGTGATTGCGGGTCTCGTCCATCACCAACTTACAGAAACCGATCATGGCTCCATCGAGGAACACACCTATGAAGATGCTGCGATCTGGGAAAGTTCCCGCATACTCTCGAGCGCGCTCCATAGTCATTCCATAGAGCGAAAAACGCTTTCCCTGGCGCACGGGAGTTTCGTTGTAAATCTCGCACAGCCCCTTTAGCAGTTCTTCTCCAAACGGGATCTCGCGAATGACCGCGCCCCGCTTCTCGGCCTGCCTGGCCCGGTTGCGCGGAAACGAATTAATCTGGTTCTTCCACCAGTTGTCGAATGTGGAGATGGGAATTACCGCCAGGTTGTCCCACTCCATTGGATATTTGTATTTCGGCTCGCGTTCGGGGAGTCGCTGCATAAACGTGAACAGGTCAATACGGCTTCCGCACTTGCGCAGGCCGTTCAGCATCGCGTCCAAATCGTCGGGGTAGGTATAGAAATCGCCGTCCAGGCTGGCTACACGAAGCAGCCTCCCCGAAACTCTCATGTCTTTGCCACAAACCTTAATCACTACTCCTCCTTTCCGCGCAATTTTTTGAGTGTCATCTGCATGCTGCCTACTAACGGACGGTGGAGGCCTGAAGCGGAATCTGGTTCTGCAACGCGTCCGGCTGCCGCGAAGCAATCTGTGCGAAAATGTCGTCCATGATTTTCGCGGTCAGCACAATTTCGCGGTACGGAATCGGCAAAGGCGTGCCTTCTGTAATCGAACGGTGGAACGATTCGATCAGGAATTTCATTCCGGATTTCATATGAAAATCCCGCGCGAGAAACTTCCGCAGATTCCCCGAAATATTGCTCAAATACTGTTTGGCAAAGATGGCGGACGGCGCAAACTTCTCGACGTAGCTGGGAAACCGTCCGCCGCGAAGCTGTATAAGCGTCTCGTTGTCCTGATCCATCAGAATGCCGTTCTTTGCGCCAAAGACTCGAAACTGGTGCATGGACGGCCGGATTTGCGAAGAAAACGTAAAGTAAGCCGTAACGCTGTCCTTTTCGGAGACGATGACGCGCAACTCGTCGACCAATTCGGTTTCGCCAAGCTCGCGGAGAATGGGGCTCGCGAACCCGTGTGCGATGACCGTGGGTGACTCGGTCGTGAAAAACTCCGCAATTCGCGCGATCCCGTGGCTGATGATGTTCTGGAGGAGCTTGCCAGGCAGCCGGCGAACCCAGTGACGTTTGTCCGCAAGAATCGCCGCCGCATAGCCGGTCTTGGCGATTTCGTAGCCGTAATAGCTCTCCATGTGCAGCGGCGCACTTCCGAGATACCCGCTCTGGACGAGGCTACGCATGCGACGAGCCGCGTGCGAGAACTGATCGTCGTGGCCGGCGGTGATTTTGCGTCCGTTGCGAATGGCGATTTCGATGATCCGCCGCGCATCTTCCGCATTCAGCGTGAACGGCTTCTCCACATAAACGTGGCAGCCAGCTTCCAAGCAAGTCTTGGCGATATCGAAGTGGCTTTCCGGTGAAGTCGTGATGTGCACGACGTCCGGTTTGGCTTCTTGGAGAAGTTGCTGCAAATCGCTGAAGTAGCCGCCGACGGGGAATCGTTCGAAAAGCTGGCGCGCCATGAGCGGTTCACGGTCACAAACGCCAACAATCGTGCTGCCCTTGATCCGCTGAATTTGCGCGGCGTGGGAGTCCGCGATTCGGCCGCAGCCGATGATGGCAACTTTAAGCATGGGAGCTCCCGGTGCGGCAGCTCTCGAAGTAACGAATCAGCCCTTCTTTCGTTGTCACGCGCGGTGTCCAACCCGTGCTGGCCTTCAGCTTCGCGTTCGTGTAGCGCGTCTTTTTCCAGTACGCGTGCCAGCGTCTGCGGTTAAATGCCGGAAGCAATTGGCCTTCCGACCAGACCGAATACTTCTCCCATACGTAACAAAGCAAAAAGCTCAACACGTGGGGCACATACAGCGAGCGAAACTTCCGCACATTATTCTTGTACAGCCGGAGGAATTTCCGGCTCGAGGGAAGGTCGTCATCCACCACATTGAACACGTCCGCCGTGATACCCGGTTGCAATCCGACTAACGCAATCGCTTCCGCGCAGTTGTCAACGTACGTGAGAGGAAGCGTATTAGATCCGCCCAGGTGCAGGAATACCCCAAACGTACCGATTCCGACGCGCCCGGGAATCGGCGGGTTGCCCGGCCCATAGACATATCCCGGGCGCACAATCGCGTACGGCACGCCGAGCCGTTCACAGCATTCCCGTACGATCTCGTCTTGTTTCACTTTCGCGAAGCAATACGCTTCGCCGCGCTCCGAGGAATGTTTTTCCTCCGGGCAACGTTCGTCCAGCAAACGGCCGCCTGGCTTTTCCGTGTTCGAATAGACGGAAAAGGAACTTACGCTTACGAAGCGCTTGAGCTTGCCGCTCTGCGCTGCGGCTTCCAGCAGGTTCCGCGTCGTCACCACGGAATTTAAGTACGCGTCCGGATAAAACTTCTCACCGCGGCCCGCCGCCAGATGATAGATAACGGAAACACCCGCGGTGATTCGCTCGCAATCTTCGCGCGAGAGCAAATTGCCGCGCACCACGCTAATCTGCGCCCGTTCACGCCAGCGCTCCGCGATTGCATCCAGCTTCTCAGTCCTGCTGGACGCTCGCACAAGACACAGCACATTGCGGAACCCCACTTCCAGGAGGCATTCCACCAGGCGCGGCCCGATGAATCCGCCTGCGCCGGTGACAAGCACCGCGTCATCTGCGGCGATGATGAAGTCTTTGTTTCCCATCTGTTCGTCGGATATTTCCCGGATACTCATTTTGCGAACCGCGACTTTACCGCTCAATGCTTTGACGTACCACATATCGGGGCGAAATCTGTACTGGCGCGGCGTGCTTAAAGATTTCTCCGCCACACAAAAACCGGTATTCCTCTTGATTCACCGGATGCGTTTCCACCTCAACGAACGACTGCCTGGCGAGCGCGAAGATTTGCGCCAGCCGGGCGCGAGGCTCAAGGGGAGGCAGCGAATAAAAGAAATCGGTCAACCGGTGTCTCTTTGCCAATCTCGAATCCAGGCTGTGGCGGTAAAGTCGATTCACGAAACTCTTCTCGCCAGCGCGGAAAGAAAAATTGCGTCGCACGATCGTGCCGCCCGGCAAAAGCTTGCCGAACAATACGTTGGCGCAAAGATGCATGTGGTGATGCCCGTCCACGCGCTCCGCATCTCGCTGATACAAACGACGAAATTCGTCCACTTGCGCCGCAACCACGTATTGAAACGATCGCTGCAGGCCAGGATGAAAAACGAATTGCGCCAGGCGGCTGCCCTTCAGGTAACGAATCACGCGGCGGTGGTGTTCTTGCAATTCCGCGCGCGCTGCTCCCGAGAACGGCGTCGTCAGATTCAGGTGAAGGCCGATATCAACGTTTTGACTCAGGGCGATTTCGGCCGCGCGCTCCGAATCCTCCATGAACACCATCGCGCTCGCCGAGGACAGCGCCTTTGCCTGAGCGCATTCGTACGTTCGGTCGGTCGTTTCGCGGTCCCGACCCCAATCATCGGCGTTGAGAATCAACGCCCCGGCATGGCGAAGTCCGTCGCTGCCCGGCGCGGTTTCCGTTGCTTGTAATTCTTTCAGCGTCGTACTCATCGGGGACAGTGGAGATGGTCAAAACTTCTACGCGGTCTATGCTTCAACCGCTTCACGCTTCCGAATGATCTTTGCCGGAACGCCGACCGCGGTCGCGCCGTCCGGCACGTCCGTCAACACCACCGCGTTCGCCCCAATTCTGGCATTATCGCCGATGCGGATGCTGCCGAGCACCTTGGCCCCCGCTCCGATGCGCACGTTGTTGCCGATGATCGGAGCAACTTTTTCATCCCAGCGAATGCCAATGGTCACTTCCTGATCGATTCGCACGTTATCGCCGATCACGCAACGGTAGTCCAGCACCACGCCCAATCCGTTATGCCCGAAATGAATGTTCTTGTGCCCGATCTTGGTCTGATAAGGAATGAAGCAGCAAAACCCGAATCGGAGAAACTGCTGAATAAGAAACGGCATCACCGGAATCTTCCAGCGGTACAGCGTGTTCGCGGTGCGGTAGATGTAGTAGGGAAGATTGGATTTTACAATCACTGTCCGCCACCCTCCACGCCGGGAGATACCCGCGACCCCGCACGGGGAAGAACCGCAGGCGGCGTTGCAGGTTCGCTTTTTCCGGACCTCCCTTTGCGCGTAAAAAACGTCTTGAGTCTTCGCAGTTGTTCTTTGCCACGAAACTTCGCGAATTCACGCGATACGGCTTTCGGCCGGCGGGTTACCATCGAGAAGTAGTAGCCCGTTAAACACGCGAGTCCACCGACGACGTACGGCCGGTTCGTCATCTGGTAAACGCATCGAAACGTCTGCCAGACGGGATGCCCGCCCAGCCGATAATCGCTTTGTCCCCACTTGAATGGAAGCTTCAAACCCTGGTTCATGCCCGAGCCCATTTTCCGGTGGTGAAAGCAAACCCGCTCTGGAAACGTCCTGGTCTCCCACCCGCGCATCCGAGAGGTCACGACGGCAATCAAATCGACGCCCCCGCCCTTAACCGGAGTGTATCCACCAATCTGCTCGAAGCATTCGCGCCGGAACAACTGGCAAGCGCCGGATACGTGATCAAGGCTCGAGAACCGGAAGTCGTACGTCCCTTTTCCTTCCGTGAAAGGCGTCCCGGCTACGCCCAACTGCAGATTTTCTACAAATTTGGGCAGAAGAAATTCAAAGTAATCGCTGTCGAAGGAGATGTCCGCGTCCAGGTTTCCGATGATCGCGTAAGGAAGCCCCTTCACGCATTCCCAACCCGCGTTGAAAGCCATCACCTTGCCGCCGAAATGCCGCTCCTGGCGTTCCGGCAGGCGCAACAGCTTGATCCACGGATTGTCGGCCACGTAGGACCGCACAATTTCGTCCGTGCGGTCCGTCGATCCGTCGCTGACGATGACCCACTTCAACGGCTTCACCGTCTGCGCGGCCATAGACTTCAGCGTCAGCTCGATGAAATCTGCTTCGTTGCGGGCCGGCGTAATCAGCACGTAGCTGGGAAGCTCTGGCATATGCATTTTCTTGCGATGCGCGCTCCGTCGGTTATCCGCCGTTCGCGCGCCGTGTCTTGGTTAGCGTGCGCCGACTTGCTGCGGAACGGCGGCGATTCCCAGGAAGCGCGATACCTCGTCGGCAACTCGCTTCTGCTGCTCGCTCGTGAGTTGCGGGAACATGGGCAGCGAAACGATCCTCGCCGCAGCTTTCTCGGCAACCGGAAAATCTCCCTTGCGGTAGCCAAGACCTTCGTAGGCCTTCTGGAGATGCAGCGGAATGGGGTAGTGAATGCCCGTTCCGATTCCGGCGTTCTTCAGGTGTTCCATCATTCCTTCGCGGTCGTCGGTCTGAATCACATACAAGTGATAGACCGCGCGCGACCAGGATGGTTCGTGCGGCCGCACAATCGCGCTTTCCACGCTGCCGAGCAGGTGGTTGTATTCCGACGCACGCTCGCGCCGCGCCTTGTTCCACGCCGGAAGGTGCGCTAGCTTCACGTGGAGGAAGCCGGCCTGCATGGCGTCCAGGCGCCCGTTGTAGCCCTCGATGTCGTGATAGTACTTTTTCGCCTGCCCGTGATCGCGCAGCATCTTCGTGGCCTGGGCCAGTTTCGCGTCGTTCGTGGTCACCGCTCCGGCTTCGCCGCAGGCTCCCAGATTCTTTCCGGGATAGAAGCTGAAGGCCGCCGCGCGTCCCATCGATCCGGCCTTCGTCCAGCGGTTATTGCGCTTCGAGAAGTACTCCGCGCCGTGTGCCTGGCACGCGTCTTCGATCACGATCAAGTTGTACTTGTCGGCGAGCGTCAGGATCGCGTCCATGTCCGCGGTTTGGCCGTACAAGTGCACGGGCACGATGGCCGTCACCGGACGTCCACTGCGCTTGCTGACGAGTTTTCCGTTCGAATCTTGCGAGCATTGGTTTTCCAGATAGTCTTGCAGCTTCATTACGCTGATGTTGTAGGTGTGTTCGTCGACATCCACAAATTCGGGAAGCGCGCCCGCCTGCGAGATCGCTTCCGTCGTCGCGATAAATGTGTGCGGTACCGTAACCACCACGTCGCCCTGCTTCACCCCGGCAACCATCAGCGCGAAACGCAGCGCATCCGTGCCACTGTTCACCGCCACCGAGTAGGTCGTATCGCAGAAGGTCGCAAATTCCTTCTCGAACTCCTCCACCATCGGGCCGCCGATGAACCCTGCGCTGCGGATGGTCTTCTGAAAAACTTCCGTCAGCTCCTTCTCCAGTTCAACGTGCGGCGTTACCAGATCCAGAAACGGGATTCCATTTGCATTGACTGCGCTCACTTTGAAACCTCCACGGGATTTTCGATTTGGCGCAAAAATTTTGCCGGATTACCGGCCACTATGGTGTTCGGCGGAACGTCCTTCGTAACCACGCTGCCCGCTCCCACAATCGCGTTTTCCCCCACCGTGACGTTCGCCAGAATCGTCACGCCTGTTCCGATGGAGGCGCCCTTTTTGATGACCGTCCGCTCGACTTTCCAGTCCGCTTCAGTCTGCAACGTTCCGTTGGCAGTGGCACGAGGGTACGTGTCGTTGATAAACATCACGCCGTGGCCGATAAACACGTCGTCCTCGATCGTGACGCCTTCGCAAATGAAGCTGTGACTCGAAATCTTGCAGCGTTTCCCGACGGTCGCATTTTTCTGAATTTCCACGAACGCGCCGATCTTCGTCTCGTCTCCGACCTCGCAGCCGTAGAGGTTAATAAACTTGGAGAGCCTTACGTCCTTTCCAAGCTTTACATTGGGCGTTATCGCGCAATATTCGTTCACAGGCGTACCAATTCTCCTCTCTTCTGGATGGAACAATCCGCGGCTTCGAGCATTCGCACCACTCGGAGACCCGCTAAACCGTCGTTTATGGGCGTCTTCTTGTTCATCACGCAGTCCGCGAAGTACTCCAGTTCCACGCGGAGCGCCTCTAGCTGTTCTACCTGCGGCGCCCACATATCTCCCGAGCGGTAGCTCACCAGCAACTCTCGCACCTTGTCTCCGGAAGAGATTTGCACGCCCTTGTCGTACACGCGGATCTTCTCGTCGGCCACCAGGTCGTTCCACACCAGCATTTTCTTTGTGCCGCCGATCAGCGTAGTGCGGATTTTCACCGGCGACAGCCAGTTGACGTTGATATGCGCGATCACCCGGTTCGGAAAGTACACCGTCATGAAAGCCACGTCTTCCACGCCGTTCAAGTGCCGCTCTCCCGTCGCCACGATCGCTTCCGGTTCGCCCTTGATCAGGTGGTCCATGATCGAAAGATCGTGCGGCGCCAGGTCCCAGATCACGCTCACGTCGTGTTGGAACAATCCCAGGTTCACACGCAGCGAGTCGTAGTAGTACAAATCGCCTAGCGCGCCGCTGTCCGTCAACTCACGAATCTTGCGCACTGCGCCGGTGAACAAAAACGTGTGATCCACCATGATTTGCAAATTCTTGCTTGCCGCGAGGTCGATCAGTTCCTTTGCCTGGTCCGAGTTCGATGTAAACGGCTTCTCGACGAAAACGTGCTTGCCATTCTCCAGCGCCGCCTTGGCCAGTTCGTAGTGTGTCCAGACCGGCGTTATCACCGCCACCGCGTCTACTTTGGGCGACTTCAGCACTTCCCACGGGTCCGTAGTTATTTCCATCGAAGGGTAATTGCGCTTCGCACGCGCCAGCGCGGGAGCGCTCTTGTCGCACAGCATCTCGACCCTTGTGTGCTCCTGACCGTGAAAATTCCTCACTATGTTCGGGCCCCAGTATCCGTATCCAATCACACCGACTCTAATCATTTAGGCTCCACTTTCTGAAGAGACTTTTCCGAGGAACAAACCTGACGGGGTGGGCGCAGTCTCCCGCGCGTATCGCCTTGCTTGCTGGTTGACTCCCTGGCTTCCGCTGCTGAACCCGTGGGCCAACCCGTCATCGGCCCGATTAAACTCACTGTCCGGCTAACTTCAGCGTTTCCAAGACGTTCGGACAGGCTACCGCCATTAACTGCGGTTTTGGGTATTTCCAACTGGTTCTTGAAACTACTAATTTCTTGTATTTCCAACGACTTACGTGACGGAAAGCCGATGGGTACTTCGTTCAATTAAGTTCGCAATCTGGCTGCCAGATGCTCTAGCGTGCGGCACTTGTCACAAAACTTAAACACACCCTGTAACTGTATGAATTTATGGCAGTTATGTATGGTTCTCGAGAGCTTAATTGCGTGAGTTGGGGCCTGAATCCCCGAGCCATTGAGCCACATGGAAAAGTCTTACCACATTTTGCGAATGGGCTTCTTCGGCTCATTTCTACTTTTGATGACTGGTCTTGCCCAAATATTGGCGGGGCGTCGGCAACCTCTGCGATGCACAACGTGGCCGAGCGTCGCTCGGCGCTGGTTAATAGAGTCTAGAAAGAACGCTTTTCACTGCGGGCAAGCGATGCAGCGCCGCGCCGAGGAATGTCCCGAGCGTGTTTGTAAACAGGTCCGTCGTTCCCGAGTAGCGGGTCGGAAGGTAGGCTTGAAACACCTCGATGGTCAGGCTGACGGCCAGCCCGAGCATTACGGTCGCGACCGCCGGAGACTTGGTGGCCCGCGAGAGAGCCAAACTCGCGTAAAAGCAGAACCCCAATGGAATGAAGCCCACGATGTTCAACAACAAGTCGCGCGCGTAGTCCCACGTCCAGCTAGCCTCACGCCAGAATGGCTTAAAAAACGGCTCGCGGATCAGCACAAAGCGCGGCGGAATTTGGAGATCATAACCCGCGCCGGCGACGTTATGCACCACGTTCCCTACACGCTCCTGGAACAGGTAAAGTGCCACCAATCCCGGAGTTTTCTGCGCGCCTGGGGCTCTGAGGGTGTTCGATGACTCGAAGTCCTCGAGCACCTGCCGCGCCGACAGCTCCCGATCGTAGATTGCCACTCGGGTTAGTTTTCCCAGCCATCCTTCCATTTTCTCCGGGGATGTGCCGATGACCAGCCTCCCCGTAAAACTCGCGTTGGGACGCAACCCCGGAACACTCTTACGAGCTCTGCCGTCGACATAAATCGCCATTTTCTCCGAGCTCGATGTAATCGCGATGAAAATTGGCTTGGCCGAATCGAAGACCTGTTCAACTCGGGCTACCGTGGTGGTCGTTTTGGACCCGTGAACTTGGCGTTTCACAATCAAGTCAGACCGATTCTGGTGCACAGTGAGCTGCAGCGGATTCTCCGCGGTGGAAAACGCCAGCATGGTGCTCGTGTCAAAGGTCGATCCCGGCTGCATCCAGATCTCTAAGCTTGACGCGTTTCCGCGCAGACCAACTGGCTGGAAAGAATCCGCGGTGAAGACCGTTCCGGAGCCGCTAAAACGTAGGCCGCCCTCATATCCCAGCCAGGCCGCATCATTGTGCGGCGGTCGAAACGGCCAGAGTCCTAACGCCAAAATCCCAGCTAACACGCACAGAGAGAGCAATGCGGCGATTCGCTTGGCGTTCACTGGGCTTCACTCATCGATTGCTGCTGAAAGCAGACTTGGCGAAACGGAGCGCACGACGACCATGTTTGGCTGATCGAATCTGGCACAACCTGGCGTACGGCTACTTTCTTTCGCGCGAACCTGGGCTTGCGAGGGGGCTCATGCGGAATTTGGAGAGGGCCTCGCCGAGGTTTTGAATAAAAGCCTCGGAATTGTACACATCGGCATCCATTCGCGTGCCGCCGGCCGGAGCCGTCGGCTCGACCTCGTCGAGCTGAAACTCGTGCGCCACATCTTCAACTGTCTTCGGCGAGATGGGCCGTTCTTGCTCCACGTAAGCGTTGATCAGCGCGTGTTCACAGAGCAGGTTCACCACGCGCGGAATGCCGAGCGAATACAGATGGATCGTCTCGACGCTCTTGGGGCTGAAAATCACGTCGCCGCTCGCGCCTGCTATCCGCAGTCTTTCGTTGATGTAATCGTGCGTCTGCTCTTTCGTCAGCGGTGCCGTCTTGCATCGCAGCATGATGCGCTGGCGCAATTGCCGCAGTTGCGGAAGTTTCAGCTTGTCCTCCAGCTCTTGCTGGCCGGACAGCACGATTTGCAGCAATTTCTCCGTCGAGGTCTCAAGATTCGTCAACAACCGAATCTCTTCGAGAACGGGATAGGTAAGATTTTGCGCCTCGTCCACGATCAGAACGGTGGTCTCGCCCGCGCTGTAGCGGTCGAGCAGCCACTGGTTTAGCGCCATAAGTTGCTGGCTCTTGCTGCGCGACTCACAGGCGATGCCAAACTCCGCCAGGATGAAATCGAAGAGCTGGTTCGTGTTCATCCGCGAATTGAACAAAAATGCCGTGCGCGCTCGGCGCTGGTGCAGCCAGTCCACCAGCCGGTTAATCAGCGTGGTCTTCCCGGTACCTACCTCCCCGATCAAGGTAATGAATCCTTTGCGTTGCTGAATCCCGTACATCAGCCCGCTAAGCGCCTCTTCAATCTCTTTCGTCAAGAAGAGATAGCGGGGGTCCGGATTCACATTAAATGGATTGTCTTTTAGCCCGAAAAAACTTTTATACATGAACTCTGTGCCTTCCCGGCCAGCTCTCGCACTTTTATCCTTGCAGCTATTCTCTCACTTCATTCGTGCCGATAGTACTTAGTTTTATACTCCCAGAAACCATCCTGCGATTATCGAATCACCATCGGCCTGGTGTGCCAATCCACGGTGATAAATGTCTGGTGCAGCGTATAACTCCTGCCGCACGTCGGGCCTCCGCAGACCGCAACGTTCGAGCTCTGGATTTCCGCCTGGTATCCAAGCGTAAAGTCCGCATTCCGGCCAAGCGGGCGTCCCAATCCTCCGCCAACGTACCATGCGTCGAACACCGGCGAAGTGACGCCTTTGGTGGCGATAATCGGGCTGTTGCGCGCAAACCCCAGCATCAACCGCCCGTTCCATTCACGCGTCAGTTGTCTCGTCCAGGTGGCGTTCGTCTGATCCAGCAACGAACCGGTGAAAACGCCGCTCCCGTCACCCACGCCGTGCATGTAGTTCAACGAGATGCTGCTGCGGACTAACGTGTACACGAGTGCCGCGCTCCCGGATACGCCCACTTTTTGTGATACTCCGCCGATCGGCACACGAAATTCCGTGATTTCCGGACCGCCACCCAATCGCAGCGCCAATTTTCCGGTGATTTTTCTTCCGTACACAAATTGCCCGACGTGATCGCCCACCGCTTGTGGGTTTCCTTGAAAATGATAAGCGGTGAACGTATACGTCACTCCGATCGTATCCCTGCGCGACACCTCGTAGTTGTATCCAGCGTTAAAGATCTCGCTGTCGCTGTTGAGGTTCCCCGGATCCACGAACCGCAATAGCCCGTACACACCGGCGAAAGTGAGCGAACTCCGAGGACCCAGCGTGACGGTCAATTGCGCCGCGCCAGCGTTGCTATACCGTGGCCCGTTGATATTGAGGATAGTCTGGTTCGGCATGTACGCCGGTTGCAGCCCCGGCAGCGGGACGGCTAGCGCGCCCTCGATTCCGGGAAGCCCCAGCCCTGTCGGACCACCAAATCCGAATCCGGTTTGCGGCAAGTAAGAAAACTGGTCGATGGTGAGCAACTGCCAGCGCCGTTGATCGATTTCGTAAGCTGCCGCGAACTCATGGTATTGCCCGTTCCCCTGGGTCGGGTCGCTTGAAAAGAAACCGCCGCCTGAATAGTCCGCCGAAAGCAGCGCATGACCCCAGTTTTCGAGCAAACTCGAATTGCCGCTCACGAAACTCGTCGTATTCCAGCCGGAGTTGGCTGCTGCGTTCAACGAGTTTGACAAAACTGCGTTGCTGTACGTGATTCCCGGCACCCAATAGCTGTGTCGAATTTCCGCGGTCCCCACCGTGGGATTCTGGATGCTGCTTAGCGGCTGGCTATCGGGCTGGATCGTTTGCTGCGGTTGATCCTGATCCTGCTGATTGACAGCGGGGTCAAGCAACGGCGGATACTCGCGCGCGGCAGGCTTCGGCTTTTCTCCACCTTCCTGCTGTGCCAAAGCCGGGCGAGCCAGCGTCCCCGCCGCAGTCGCTACCGCAATCCCCAAAACGAATGATCGCCACTGTCTCATCGCATCGCTCCTATGGCACCACGATCACATCGCCGGGCAGCAGTTCGATGTTTTCTCCAGGATTCTTCCCGCTCACGGCTTCCTTGTAGTTGAACGGCACCTTGGTCTGCTTGCCGTTTTCTGTTCGCAGCACATAAATATTCTTGATTCGCGCGAATTGCGTAAATCCGCCGCTGCTGGAGAGCGCTTGCAGCACAGTCATATTGGGCAGCAGCGCATAGGCACCGGCTTTCAACACTTCACCGGTAACGTAAATCCTCCGGCTGTTGATTTCCGTCACGCTCACCGATACCTGCGGAGCCGTGATGTACTTCTTCAGCTCCTCCGTGATTACGCCAGCCAACTCCATCGGTGTCAGACCCACGGCTTGAATATCGTTGACCAGAGGCAGAGTGATCTTTCCATCCGGGCGCACTGGCACTGTGCGCGTTAATTGGTCTTCTTTCCAAACATCAATCTTGAGCACGTCCTGTGGCCCGATTCTGTACGCTGGATCGTTTGGTGTATTGTGCGTGGCGGGGGCAGCACTCTGTCCTTTGGCGTTCTTCGCGTCATCTTTTTTGTTCTGCGCTGCCTGGCCCGAAACTCCAACACGCGCAGCCGTCGCCAACATGCACATGGCCAGCATCCAGCGAATCGCGTTTCTCGTGTTCATAACCCTTCACTCCCTCAGATTTCCTTGCCACCCAGGCCTGCCAGCTTGATTTTGTAAAGAAGCGACTTGTAGCTGATTTGCAATTCTTTTGCCGCCCGCTTGCGGTTCCAGTGCGTCTTTTCCAGTGCGCGTTGGATCAGCTCCCGCTCCGCCTGCCGAGACGCCGCGCGCGACGCTTCTTTCAGCGGCACCACAACGGCATGGTCGTGCTTTCCAGTCGCCGGCTCGGCCTGTACTGACAAATCCCGCACTGCCAGCTCGGCATCTCCGACGGCCACCATCTTTCTCACCACGTTCTCAAGTTCCCGAATGTTTCCCGGCCACGAGTAGGAGTGCAAGGCATCGCGTGTCTCGGCATTCAATTCTGGGGCGCTTTTCCCCATCTCGTTCGCATACTTCCGAATGAAATGCTCGAGGAACGCGGGTAAGTCTTCCTTACGATCCCGCAAGGCGGGCAAAGTCAACACCATCCCACTGAGTCGAAAATAGACCTCGCGCAGAAATCGCCCACACGCGGTTTCCCGCTCCAGGTTTCGCGTAGTGGAAGAAATGATTCGCGGCCTCCCACGATCGGTCGCCCGGTCGGACTCATCATCCGGTAAGAGCGACAGGAGGCTGAGTTGTGCCGTCGCGTCCAGTTCGTGCACACCGTCCAGAAACACGGTCGCCCTCGCGTCTGGCTTCGACTCCACTGCGGACCGCAACTCGTCCAGTAACAAGCCGATAAGCTTCGCTGCCTCTCGCGACGCACAGTTCACTTTTAGGAAGGAATTGCCCTCGCGCCCGCATAGAGTGTGGATGGCCCGCGCATATGCGTCTTTTCCGCTCCCGCTCTCTCCGACCAGGAGGATCGGTATCTCCGTTCTGGCGATCTCGGAAACAAGAGCGTTAATCGGACGCACTATCGCCGAAATCCCGGCGACGAAGCCGGCAGCGTCCGATAGTTGCGAAGTTCGAAATCCCGCAGTGCTCATCTTGCTCAGGTACTGACCAAAGCAGCTTCGATACCACGCCCTAGAAGTCACCAGCCATAGGCTCTATGATGTAACCTGTTTTTTTTCAACGTGATAAGCGTTTCCGTTTCGATTTGAGGCGAGTCAGGCCAGCCCCGCCAGTGGCGTTTGGCTTCCACTTAGTGGCAATTAGCTACCCTGCCTCCTCACGCCAGACAGAGGCTACGCCGTCACAATTTTGTTTCTCTCGTCTTTTATCGCTTTCCCGCGTCGTTTTGGCGCGAATCGCCGACGCCTGTCGCTGCGGCACCCTTCGGAAGTCAATTGTCAAACGTGGGTAACACTTTTCACGTTTCTGTTCCACCAGCCTCCAGCATTGGCATTGGAGGCGATCTTCGAATTTGGATTCATCGGTAACCATATTGTTTTCATATAGTTACAGTTTCAGCGTCCGGCACCAAACGTCTACCGCGGCCCCCCTCTTCTGGCCCCTTGATTGCCAACTACTTGGTAACGATTGGGGGAGACGTCTCGCTGAATTTCAGCCAGACCTTCTCACGAGGTTCCAAGGGTCGTACGAGGAGCATTCTTGCTGACCATGAGCAATTTAGCCGATGCTGACCGCTGGTATGCGCTGAATGTGCGGACTCGGTGGGAGTCTTCTACGGCCAACCTGCTTTCCGGCAAGGGATACAGGACTCTGCTCCCGACCTACAAGCCGGTGCAACGAGCGAGAGCGGCGCAGCGTGCGGTTGTCGCTCCTCTGTTCCCCGGATACGTGTTTTGCCAGTTTGATGTAAGCAATCGCCTGCCGATTCTGGTCACGCCCGGCGTTCTCAGCGTGGTTGGGACCGGTCGCACCCCAATCGCAGTCGATGATTCGGAGATTGCAGCGATTGAGCGCGTGGTGGCCTGCGGTCTTTCTGCAGAACCGTGGCCGTACCTGGAAGTCGGCCAGCGCATTCGCATCCAGAGTGGGGCATTGTCCGGCCTCGAAGGAATTTTGACCAGTTTTCGCGGCAGCCACCGGATTGTCGTTTCCGTGTCTCTGCTTTGCCGGTCGGTATCGTTGGAGATTCAACGTTCCGAAGTGTCCCCGGTTGCTGCGCGAGGAGCCGTCGCCAGTTCGGTAAGTTTGGTTCCCTCGCTCGGAAATGCCGTCGCCTAATTCTTGGGAATGGTGACCGCAAGGCAATCGCGCCTCGTTTCCGCGCAGCGGGTTTAAGCAGTTTTACGAACGAAAGAGGCTCGACGAAAGATGGGAAATAGTTACTTCAGAATTCCAGCTCTGTGGGAACAAGGCGCTCGTCGGCTTGTCGGCCAGCGAACTGTATCTGCACTCGACTCCACGGCAGCGTTGCCGTCCACCTTCCTGCAGGAAGCGCCCTTCCAGAGCATGCTAACCCTCGAACGCCGCAGAGCTGAGCGCTCCCGCAAGCCGTTCGTCCTGATGATGCTTGAAGCGGCCGCTCACCTCGAGCAATCTGCCGCCGATCGTCTGCTCGCGCAAGTAACTTCCGTGTTGACAACGGCCACTCGCGAGACCGATCTCGTCGGCTGGTACCACGATGGCGTGGCCCTTGGCGTGATCTTCACGGAAATCAATTTGGAGTTTTCGACACCCATCACCGAAATCCTTAAGTCGAAAGTGCTTGGCGCTTTGCAGAAAGAATTTGGCGCCGATATTCATTCCAAGATCATTCTCTCCGTGCACCTCTTCCCGGACAAGCGGACGCCGCTCGAGGACGAGCCCGCCGCGGACATGAAACTGTATCCCGACCTCGCGGAGCGCGAATCGATGGAGCGCGTTCCTCAACTGATTAAGCGCATCATCGACATCGCCGGCAGTGGCGCGTTGCTGCTGCTTTCTTCGCCGTTCCTCCTGGCCATTGCCATCATCATTAAGCTCACCTCCAAGGGTCCCGTGGTTTTCCGCCAGGATCGCATCGGTCAATTTGGCGAGCGCTTCAAGTGCCTGAAGTTCCGCACCATGTACGCCAACAACGATCCGAAGATTCACCAGGAATTTGTGCAGAAGTTCATTGCCGGCCAGAAAGAAACCAAGAACGGGAGCGAAAGCAGCGCCCCGGTGTTCAAAATTACCAACGATCCGCGCGTTACTCCCATAGGAAGATTCCTCCGCAAGACCAGCTTGGACGAATTTCCACAGTTCTGGAACGTGCTGAAGGGCGAGATGTCGCTCGTTGGACCGCGTCCCCCAGTGCCCTATGAATTCCAGGTTTACGATACTTGGCACCGCCGTCGCGTGCTGGAAGTGAAGCCCGGAGTCACCGGCCTCTGGCAGGTGAGCGGCCGCAGCCGAACCAGCTTCGATGACATGGTTCGGCTCGATGTCCGCTACTCTCAGTCATGGTCTCTCGGACTCGACATCAAGATTCTCCTCGCAACGCCTCGCGCGGTTCTTGGTGGCGAAGGCGCTTACTGATTTCGCAGAGCATTCGCCACAACCCGTACGCCCACGCTTCTCGAGCGCTTTCCGATTCACTGGGCATCGCATTGCTCTCGTGTCAAACCATCCGGAAATTCGCGTCCAATTGACTGGCCTTCGTTGCTTTTCGAGCCGAATTCCCTGCTTTTTCCGAGGTGGTCGCATCCGTTCCGGCGAACGCCGTGCACCTACGGCCGGTCCCACTGCCGGAAAATCCTCGGGGCACACCCCGTACTCGCCGTTCCTCGGAGAAGCCAATCCGCATGAAGACGGCCCGCTGGAGCATTCGCTGGTTTTTCCTCGGGTGATTGTCGGGCTACTTGGCGGGATTCACGAACTACTGGCTGGCTACGCGCTCCGCGGGAGTGATCGCCAAACCCCTCATGGGCGGCACCGGTATCCGGTGCTGCACGTCCACTTTCGGCGTTCCGCCTACTTCATGCCGGAGATTTCGCCTGCATCTGCCGGGTAGTAATAAGAGCTATAGGAATCAGCTCTTTCCACTTGATTGAGCACGACGCCGAGAAGATTCTTCTCCCGGAATTCCGCCGCGGTTTTCTCCACAACCTCAACTGCCGTAGATCCCGCGCGCAACACAAGCAGTACTCCATCGGTCATATCTGCGAGGATGCTGGCATCGTGAACCGGCATGGCCGGCGGCGAATCGATTATGATCCAATCGAAGATCGGCGTCAGCGCATCGAGCAGCTGCTTCATTCGTTCGTGAAGTAGGAGTTCACCCGCTCCGGATACTTCGTTGCCCGCAGCGATCAGGAAGAGGTTTTCCAGCGCTCCCCTTTGAATCGCCGCGTATTCACCTATTTTCCCGGTCAGATAATCCGTCAGCCCGGGCCGCCTGGGTGCGCCCAGCGCTGCGTGCAAGCGCGGCGCTCGCAGGTCCGCGTCGATCAGTAGCACTCGGCGCTCGGATTGTTGCGCAATCGATTGCCCAAGATTCGACGCGACAAATGTCTTTCCTTCGGCAGCCACGCTGCTGGTGATCAACAGCCTCCGCAGCTTGCGCGTCCCCGCGATCTGGTAGAGCCTCGAACGCAGCGTGCGGAAGCGTTCCGCGCCGGCCAATTCGGCGCTTGCACCATGAAAAACGCTGCCTCGCGCACCGGGCTTCCAATCATGGCGTGCGCAGCGCGTGAATAGTTCTTGGGATTCTATCGGCCCCGTCTGTTCCACGACGGGCGGGTTGTCTGCTTGCTCCAGAAACGTTGCGAGGGTCCGTTCCGGTGTTACCGAACGGCGCACCTCTACCGGAGCTTCCACATCTTGCCGCTCTACTTCAGCCGCGAGTTGTGCGCTTCGTTCCTGCGCCGCTTTCTTCAGTGCTTCGTGAATGCGACTCATCGTGCGTCCCTGCTTCCACACTTAATCAGGCTACGCATTGGAAGCTAGTCCCCGCTCCGTTAAACCCGGGCTTTCCCTGTTATCAGCGAATCCCTTAAGAACGGGGACGGCGGTCAACACCGTCAGCCTCAGATGCACTTCGACATCTCGTTCCGTGTGGAGCGTCTGATCCATGAGCATCAGAATGTACATGATGCCCAGGCTCAGCAAGAACCCTCCGCCCACACCACCTGCCGCGAAGTACTTCCTCTTGGGAAACGATGGCTCCACCGGCAGGTTTGGTGGATCCAGCACGCGAAATTGTTCTCCCTCCTGCTGGTGCGCCAGGTCTTTCGCCATTTGGGAATTTTCACGTTTTTTTAACAAATCATTATAAAACTCGAGCGCGCTGGTGTAATTTCTCGTGAGTTCCTTCAACTGTTGCTCGACCATCGGACTGGCCTGCACTCGGCCCTGAAGAACCCGAATTTGCTCCTGGATCTGCGCCTGCCGCTTCGTAAGGTCCGCAATACTGATTTCGTCCTGCTTTAAGTGCGCGCGAACCTGCTGAATCTGCGGCGGCTCGGTTTTTGCCTGTGCTTCCTCGCCGACTGGATTCGGTTTCGGGGCTGCAGCCATTCGTTTTCGCACTTCCTCGACCTGCTTCTTCGTTTTGATCACATCCGGGTGTTCAGGCGTGTATTTCGATTCCAGCGCGGCCAGTTGGTCCTGCAGTACGCGCAGTTGATCTTCCAGCGTGTCCGGGTTTTGTCCCGATTGCGACGCCTTCCAGCTCGCCAGTTGCTGGCTTAGCATGGATTCATTGAATGCCTTGTCCTGTTGCGTTCTGCTCATTTCCTGCGTGTTTGCTTCTAGCTGTGTGTTCTGCGCCGCCAGCAGGTTCAGGTTGGTTTGCACTTCGTCCGGCAGCGACCCCAAAAACTGCCGCTTGAACTGCGCCAATTTCGCATCCTGCGCGTCCAGTTTTTCCTTGGCGTCGCCGAGTTGCTGATTGATGAAGTCGTTCGTGCTGGCTGCCTGTTGCTCCAGCGCCCTCGAATTCTGGTCCATAAACATCGACGTGATTTCGGTGCAGATCTGTTGCGCTGTCACTGGCTTGTTGAAAACCACGCTCACGTGAAAGCCCGGCATGCTCTGATCCAGCGTTCCTGGCATAGGTTGCAGCGGTGAAATATCAATTGCTTTTCTTAGCCTGTCGAGGAGGTCTTCCATCGGAACTTTGCTGCGGTCCTCCTCGTACAACGAAAACTTGCGGATGACTGGTTCTAGCCGTGTCCGGCTCAGAATCTGCTCTTTCATGGAGGCGAGCCTCTGATTCAGGTCCTCTGTAACAATAGGCTGCACGTAATTCGTCGGCACCATCGGCTTCGAAACCAACACCAGCGTTTGCGAGGTATATTGTTTCGGCAGCTTTTGCGCGACCAACACCGCGGCAACGCCACACACCACGACGCAGATGGGAGCGATCCACCAGCGCTTGCGAACCACCCGTACGATGTCTGCGAGCCCGAATTCGCCGTTCTTCACCATCGTCCTGACTCCTACCGCAACAGCCAATACTATCCCTTTTGCATACAAGCACGCGCTCTGCCACCTGATTCCGAGCCGAGCGCACTATTAGGGAATCATAAGCTGTTCATTTTAATGAACTTAACGTGCGATTCCGGTTTCGAGAACACGCGCAACGTGGCAAGTCTATCGCACCCTTCCGGCGAGTGGAAGTTTTCTGCCACTTTATCCCTGATCTTGCCCTTTCGATGTTCGAAGTGTTCGCCGTCCAGTCGGACGCGTCGTTTTCCATCAGCCAGGAATTCGCACTTCACAGTATCGGTTTTCTTTTCATGCAGTTACGGCGAGATCTGCTGGCAGGGATCCAAGCAAGTCCGGGACTTCGTCGAGTCAATCGTGGCCTACGTTGGTCCTTGCCGAACGCAAACCCACGACAAGCAGATCGCACGTCGACCGAGCAAAAATAAGTGATTGCGTAGCTTATGGCGTGTGCGCCGAGTTCCGTTCTCTTGGCTGATCGGAATCGCGCGATTGGCTATGGAACGATTGCCGACGCTTCGTTTGAATCGACGCTTTCGTTGCCGCTCGAATCTACGGCTGTCGTCACATAGAAGTACGTCGTGCCGTTCACCACGGTCGAGTCCGTGTACGTCAACGTTGTAAGCAGAGTTGTATTGAGCTTGGCGTACCCAGTGCCGCTGGTCGTGCTCCGGTAAATGTTGTAACCGGAAACCGTCGAAGTGCTCGCGTCCCAACTCAGAGACACCGTAAATGATTGCGCGGCGGTCGCGGAGAAGTTTATTCCCGTCACGTTCGCGGAATTGACGGTGGCGTTCTGGCTCGCCGGTGTGAACGTAAATCCGGCATTTGTCGGCGCGATCGTGTAGGTTCCGTTCGCTAATCCCGTAAACGTGTAGTTGCCCGAAGCATTGGCGGTTGTCGTAGCCGCGGCGGGCCCAGTCAACGCCACCGTTGCTCCGGCTCCGCCAGCCACGGGGCTTATCGTGCCGGAAATGCTGAACGTGGGATTCGTTGCTGTCGCCGTGAAGTTGATTCCCGTTACGTTCGAGCCGCTGACAGTCGCTGCAGCGCTCGTCGGATTGAACGTGAATCCCGAGTGACTCGGCGTTATCGCGTAGGTGCCATTCACCCGTCCGCTGAACGTGTAATTTCCCGACGCATCCGCAACGGTGGTCGCCGCAGCCGCGCCGCTCAGCGTTACCGTCGCGCCGCTTCCCCCGGTCACCGGGCTGATCGTCCCAGAAATGCTGAACGTCGAATTCGTCGCCGTCGCCGTGAAACTCAGTCCGGACGTCACGTCCGCGTTGTTGATCGTCACGTTCAGGCTCGTCGGGCTGAACGTGTATCCGGCGTGCGTCGGCGTGACCGTGTAGGTCCCATTCGCCAAGCCGGTAAATGCAAAACTCCCGGAGCCGTCGGCCGTCACCGTGGCGCTTGCCGCGCCGCCCAACGTGACCGTAGCCCCGCTTCCGCCGGCGACGGGTGAAATCGTCCCGGTAATCATGTACGTCTGGGGGTTCTGGACGTTATTGGAAGTAGGACCGGCGACAATTCCCGAGCATCCCGAAATGAATAGCACTGGCAAAACAGCTGCTGTCAACGCGAGCGCGAGGAAGCCTCGGTGCGCATTCTTTCGCAGGGTGCCGCCGAAGATAAATTGCTGCTTGCTTTCTAGTCTCATCGTCCAAGGCCCCTCAGACCTGTGCTGGACGTCAGATTACGTCTACCGATGTAGAGACGGAACTGCTTGGAAGTCTAATTAAGGTACAGGTGTCACCCTGTCCGCGGGGACCAGCGCATGCCAGGGACTCGGACGCACTTCGCCCTGAACCTGCTTATCCTTCAATTACTTGAAATTTGCCACCTGAAGCCTGCGAGAGGGTATCACCCCGCTCGCTGCAGGTTCCAGTTCGACGAGCTGCCGATTTCCACAGCCTGTGGATTTCGTTTACCCAGCGACCGGCGCGCCCCGCCCACCGCCACAACCCGCCTTCTGTCAGCCGGAATGCTCCATCCAGCTGCATCCTCAGGGAACGGGCGCGGAAACCTCATTCGAGTTCACGCTCTCATTGCCACTCGAATCCACTGCCGTCGCCACATAGAAATACGTCGTGCCGCTCTGCACGGTCGTGTCGGTATACGCCAGCGAGGTAATCAATGACGTATTCACCTTCACGTACGGCCCGCCGCTGATCGTGCCGCGGTAAATGTTGTATCCAGCCACCGTCGACGTGCTCGCCGTCCATCCCAAGGTCACTGAAGGCGGAACGACGCCCGTTCCCGTCAGGGCCACCGTCGCCGGCGAACCCGTGGCGTTGCTCACGATCGTAATACTGCCCGCCACGGCTCCCGTCGCTGTCGGGCCGAACTGCACTGCCAGGATGACGTTCTGGTTCGGCGTCAGGGTCACTGGCGCGCCTCCGCCCGTCATCGAGTAGCCGGTCCCAGCTAGCGTAATCTGCGAAATCGTCACGCTGGAATTGCCCGTATTCGTGATCGTCACGTCCTGCGCCGCGGAAGTCGTGTTCGTCACCACGTTTCCGAAGGTCAGACTGGTCGGGTTGATGCTGAGAGTAAACGTCGCCGCGATTCCCGTCCCGCTCAGTGTCACGCTTGTCGGCGAAGTCGGCGCGTTGCTCACGATCGAGATGCTGCCCGCAGCGGCGCCCACCAGCGTTGGCTGGAATCCGATCGAAATGTTCGCCGTCTTCCCCGCGTTCACGTTCAATGGAAGCGTAAAGCCGCTGGCGCTGAACGCTGCCCCGGTCGGATTAATCTGCGTGATGGTCAATGCTGCAGTGCCTGAATTTGTGATGATCAACGACTGCGAGGTCAGCACGCCCACCACATCATTTCCGAAGTTTATGCTGCTCGAGCTGACCTGAATCGCCGGAGCGTTCACCGTCAGAGTCGCTGCGTTACTCGTGGCACTCCCCGCCGTGTTCGTAACTACGACCTTGAACGTGGATCCGTTGTCCGCGCTCGTAGTTGCAGGCGTGGTGTAGCTGGCCGAGGTCGCGCCCGCGATGTTCGCTCCGTTCTTCTGCCACTGGTAACTCAGCGGCGCCGTGCCTGAAGCCACCACGCTGAACGTCGCTGTCTGTCCCGCCGTCACCGTCTGGTTCACCGGCTGCGTCGTGATCGCCGGTGCCACCGGTGCCGGGTTAACGGTGAGCGTCGCGGCGTTGCTCGTGGCGCTCCCCGCCGTGTTCGTCACCACCACATCAAACGTCGCTCCGCTGTCCGCAGTCGTCGTGGCTGGCGTGGTATAGCTCGTCGCCGTCGCGCCCGCGATGTTCGCTCCGTTCTTCTGCCACTGATAACTCAGCGGCGCGGTGCCACTTGCCACCACGCTGAACGTCGCTGTCTGTCCCGCCGTCACCGTCTGGTTCACCGGCTGCGTCGTAATCGCCGGTGCCACTGGCGCCGGGTTAACGGTGAGCGTCGCGGCATTGCTCGTGGCGCTGCCCGCCGTGTTCGTCACCACCACGTCAAACGTCGCTCCGCTGTCCGCAGTCGTCGTCGCTGGCGTGGTATAGCTCGTCGCCGTCGCTCCCGCGATATTCACTCCATTTTTCTGCCACTGGTACGTGAGCGGCGCCGTGCCTGAAGCCACCACGCTGAAGGTCGCCGTCTGTCCCGCCGTCACCGTCTGGTTCACCGGCTGCGTCGTGATCGCCGGTGCCACTGGCGCCGGGTTAACGGTGAGCGTCGCGGCGTTGCTCGTCGCGCTCCCCGCCGTGTTCGTCACCACCACATCGAACGTCGCTCCGCTATCCGCAGTCGTCGTGGCTGGCGTGGTATAGCTCGTCGCCGTCGCGCCCGCAATGTTCGCTCCGTTCTTCTGCCACTGGTAACTCAGCGGCGCGGTGCCACTTGCCACCACGCTGAAGGTCGCCGTCTGTCCCGCCGTCACCGTCTGGTTCACCGGCTGCGTCGTGATCGCCGGTGCCACTGGCGCAGGACTTACCGTCAGCGTCGCGGCATTGCTCGTGGCGCTGCCCGCCGTGTTCGTCACCACCACATCGAACGTCGCTCCGCTGTCCGCAGTCGTCGTCGCTGGCGTGGTATAGCTCGCGGAAGTTGCGCCCGCAATGTTCACTCCGTTCTTCTGCCACTGATAGCTCAGCGGCGCGGTGCCACTTGCCACCAAGCTGAACGTCGCCGTCTGTCCCGCCGTCACCGTCTGGTTCACCGGCTGCGTCGTGATCGCCGGTGCCACTGGCGCCGGGTTAACGGTGAGCGTCGCGCCGTTGCTCGTGGCGCTGCCCGCCGTGTTCGTCACCACCACATCAAACGTCGCTCCGCTGTCCGCAGTCGTCGTCGCTGGCGTGGTATAGCTCGTCGCCGTCGCTCCCGCGATATTCGCTCCGTTCTTCTGCCACTGATAGCTCAGCGGCGCCGTGCCTGAAGCCACTACGCTGAAGGTCGCCGTCTGTCCCGCCGTCACCGTCTGGTTCACCGGCTGCGTCGTAATCGCCGGTGCCACTGGCGCAGGACTTACCGTCAGCGTCGCGGCATTGCTCGTGGCGCTCCCCGCCGTGTTCGTCACCACCACATCGAACGTCGCTCCGCTATCCGCAGTCGTCGTCGCTGGCGTGGTATAGCTCGCGGAAGTCGCGCCCGCAATGTTCACTCCGTTCTTCTGCCACTGATAGCTCAGCGGCGCCGTGCCTGAAGCCACTACGCTGAAGGTCGCCGTCTGTCCCGCCGTCACCGTCTGGTTCACCGGCTGCGTCGTGATCGCCGGTGCCACTGGCGCCGGGTTAACGGTGAGCGTCGCGGCGTTGCTCGTGGCGCTCCCCGCCGTGTTCGTCACCACCACATCGAACGTCGCTCCGCTGTCCGCAGTCGTCGTCGCTGGAGTCGTATAGCTCGTCGCCGTCGCGCTTGCGATATTCACTCCATTTTTCTGCCACTGGTACGTGAGCGGTGCCGTGCCGCTCGCCACCACGCTGAACGTCGCTGTCTGTCCCGCCGTCACCGTCTGACTAACAGGCTGTGTCGTGATCCCAGGCGCTACTGCAGACGCTGTTGCCGTCCCCGAGAGCGCCACCGTCATAGTCGGGTTCACCGGATCGTTGCTTGTGATCGTGACGCTGCCCGAATCGGTTCCGACCGCCGTCGGGCTGAACGTCACTCCCAAATTTACGTTTCCGCCCGGTGCAACCGTGCTGGGCGTCGTTATTCCAGAAACCCCAAAAGGCGCTCCGCTAACGGTGACCAACGAAATCGTCAGATTCGCGCCGCCCGAATTCGATATGCCGAGCGCGCTGTTGTCCGTTGTTCCAACCTTCGCGCTTCCCAAGTTCAGGTTCGTAGTGCTCACGCTGATTTGCTGCGGCGCGGCCGTGCCGGTTCCTGCCAACGAAACTTGCGTGGAAACGGATCCATCGCTGCTTTGCAACGTAAGCGTGCCGCTCGCGCTGCCGGCTGCGGAGGGCTCAAACCACACCTGAAACGTGCCGGATTGCCCCGCTCCCAGGGTGGCCGGCATGGCGAGTCCGCTTACGGAAAAAACACCGCTCGAAATCGTGGCTGACCCCACGCTGATCGACGCACTTCCCGTATTTGACACGGTCGCCGTCTGCGACACTTTTTTACCTACGGTCACACTTCCGAAGTTGAATGTCCCTGGCGAAACTTGAATGTTGCCGAGTGGAGTTTGCGATTTCGTTCCGTTCGATGTCACCAGACCGGCGCAGCCCGCGAGCATTGTGACCGGGATCACCAAAAGCGCCGCTCGCAGCGCGCGCGGATGCCAAAGCCCTTGCAACGCCCGGCTCGCCCGCGCTTTCAACGTATGTTGCGCATCAATCTTGGAACTCGCATGTTCGCCGGCTACAGCACCGCGCGTTGCCGCGGGTTTGCAGGCACAAATTCGCAGGGATTTCCTGTCGCTTTTCGATGTCATTCGTTCCTCTGGGCTAGACTCGGCACGCAGCCGAACGGGGGAGGGATCCGCTGAGGGCGCCGGCGTGGCGTTTCCTAACTTCTAGCGGATGATAGAGAAACGAATGTTGCGCGAACTACTGGATTGACGGACAGATTTGGTGCAGGGGTGAGCTGTCAGGACTATCCTTCGCGAGGGCTGTCCTTCGGACAGCTATGCATTGCCCGCTCGGCCCAGTGGTCTTCTCATGATGGACGAAGGACAATCTGCAAATTTGCGGGGTGCTTTGAAATTTCAGCGCGGTAGGAATGTCGTTCGTGGTGATCGCTCGAGGAATTTTTAGTTCGGGACTCAGTCTCCCAGTCCCTCCGCTTGTCGTTTCGCGCGTTTCGTTGCAAATCCGGCGTCGCGAATTTTATAGATGAGACTACGGTAGCTGATCTTCAATGCCTCGGCTGTCCGCCGACGGTTCCATTGATTCGCCATCAGCGCCTCGAGGATGAATGACTTCTCGCGATCCCTTACTGCGTCTTTCGAAAGCTGCTTCAGCGGCACCGCTCCGGTGTGTGTCGCCGTCCCATTGTTGCTTCGCGCCTTGCCCAGGGGTTCCCATTCCATGCTTCCTTCCGCGCCCACCAATACATATCGCGCGATGGCGTTCGAAAGCTCGCGGATATTCCCCGGCCACTCCCGGCTCTGCAGGTATTGCAGCATGCTCTTGTTCAGTGGTTCCGCGGTCTTTACGAATCTCGCTTCATATTGCCTTAGAAAGTATCCTGCAAGCGCCGGAATGTCTTCGCTTCGCTCCCGCAGCCGCGGCAAGCGCATTCTCACCACGTTGATGCGGTAAAACAGATCCGCGCGGAAATTTCCCGCCTCGATCTCCTTCTGCAAATTCTTGTTCGTTGCGCAGATCAACCTCGCCTGCACCGATTGCTCTTCCGTTCCTCCGATGCGGCAAAACGTGCTGTCCTGCAAGAAGTGTAGAAACTTGCTCTGTATTCCCGAATCGAGGTCCGCGATTTCGTCCAGAAACAGCGTCCCGCCGTTCGCCAACTCCACGCGGCCCGGTTTGCACGTGTGCGCGCCCGTAAACGCGCCCTTCTCGTAGCCAAACAACTCGCTTTCCAGAAGCGTCCCGGGAATCGCTGCGCAACTGACTTTGACAAACTGTCCCGCGGCGCCGCTGGAGTGCTGGTGAATCCACCGCGCCAACGCTTCCTTCCCGGTCCCACCATCTCCCGTCAGCAGCACCGGCGCGTTCACCCGGCAAACTTTCGCCGCCAGCGAGCGCACTTCCTCCATCACTCCTGACCTGCCAAAGAGCACGTCATCGGGGGGTAGCTGGTCTACCGGCTCGGTGTTCTTCTTGTTCCTGGCGTTGGGTGAAAGAAGACTCATGTTCTAGCCACTTCTAAGTTGCATATCGTTGGCCATCACGCAGCCCTGCCGAGATGGCACGCCTAGCCACTATATTTTGGATAACCCGTTTATTTACAGTTGTTTGTACGAACGAAAGGAAACCGAGTTTTAGTACCACACCCTCGTGCCGCCACGGAACCTATCTTAACGGTAGGAAAATCTCTGCCCCGGATTTGCCAACACTTTTCTCAAGTCAGCCCGCGCGAGTGTTATTAACACAGTTAAATTGCTGGCGAGCATCGTTCCCGCGCGCCGGTGGAAATCCTTGGCGCGCTCCAACCTATGCGTTCGCCGCTTTTCCTCGAATGATATCGTACCGGACAATCACCGCAGCCACTCCGAGGCGCGGCGTCCCGTCCTCCATGCGCTTATCCACGCGCACCACTTTTCCGAGTGCCCTTACAAACACGTCCGTGCCGTGCGTGATCTCCGCGGGCAGCGTCATCGTTATGTCCAGTTCCGATCCCGCATCCAGATCGTTGCTGATCACAAAGTACAGGCCGCGCGTCGAAATATCTCTGGTCTTTCCCACTTGCGAATCGACTTCGCGCACCGTCGGCACTCGAATAATTACTGGCAATGATAAATCGTACCGGCGAGCTGTCCGTCGTTCCGACATTCCCCCGACCTCCAGGTTTTAGCGGCTATAGTGCCCCGCGAATCCGCCCGCGGTTGCAGAACTTACTAGAATTCAGCCGGAATTGCTACTTCCGACGGTTCCCCGAAACCGTCCTCGTCCTGTTTGGACGAACGCTACTCGTGTGGCGTTCCAACCGCCACCGGGGCCGCGGCTGTGCGTCGCGCGCGCGGCGAATCCAGGTTGAATTGCCGCATTTTGTACAGTAGCGCTTTGTAGCTGATCCCCAGCATTTTGGCGGCGTCTTTGCGGCACCACCGCGTCTTTTCGAGCGCGTCAGCGATGGCTTCCATCTCCGCCTCGTCCTTCAGCCCGCGCACCAACGCTTTCAAGCCCTGTTCGCGCGGCGGAGCGGGCTCTTCCCGCGGCGATGTACGCTGCCGAGTCGACGACATTTCTACCAACTCTCTCAGGCTGCCTTCGTCGTCCTCGAGAATCACGTACCTCTTCACGAAGTTCTCGAGCTCTCGCAGATTTCCCGGCCACGGATAATTCACCGCCGCGTCCAGCAAATGTTTCGATGGTGGCGTCGCCGGTTTTCCAAACTTCGTGCTGTACTGCTCCAGGAAATGCCGGAACAGCAGCGGAATTTCCGCCAGCCGTTCCCGCAGCGGCGGCACCAAAATCGAAAGCACGTTCAGCCGGTAGTACAAGTCCTCGCGGAACCGCCCCGTTTTCATCGCTTCATGTACATCCACGTTCGTCGCCGCCAACACTCGCACATCTGTGTCAATCAGGTGCCGTCCGCCCAGCCGTGAATACTGGTGATCCTGCAGCACGTGCAGCAGCTTTGCTTGCAGTGGCGTCGTCATCTCGGCGATTTCATCCAGGAAAATCGTCCCTTTGTTGGCCATCTCGAACTTTCCTGGCTTGCTCCGGATCGCTCCCGTGAACGCTCCTTGTTCGAAACCAAATAGCTCCGACTCCAGCAACTCGCCCGGCAACGCCGCGCAATTCACCTTCACAAACGGCTGATTCCGCCGCTTCGATCGCAGGTGGATCATTCTCGCCACTACTTCTTTGCCCACGCCGCTTTCTCCGCAGATGAACACCGGCACGTCCACCGGAGCGATCTGCAGAATCTGCTGCCGGATTCTCACCATCTGCGGGCTCGCCGCCAGAAAACTCAAATCCTCCGTCACCTGATCGCAATAATCGCGCAGCGCCTGGTTTTCGGTTGCCAGTTCCTTCTTTTGCCGCGACTTCAGCATCGCCGCGTCAAGTTCCGTCTTCTCAAACGGCTTGGTCAGGTAGTCGTGCGCGCCGAGGCGAATCGCCTCGACCACGGTCCCTACTTCGTTCGAGCAGGAAAGCATGATCACGTTCAGCGTGCGGTCCACCTGCATCAACTCTTTCAGCGTTTCGAGGCCGTTGAGCTCCGGCATCAGCACATCCAGAATGATGAAGTCGGGCCGCTCGCCTCCGCCCACTTTGGCAATGGCTTCTCTGCCCGAACTCACCGCTTCCACGTCGAATCCATCCACTTCCAGCAGCGTCTGCAAGTATTTGCGGATGCTTGGTTCGTCGTCCACTACCAGGATTCTTTCTTTCGCAGCCATCGCTTTCTCCCTTAGTCACACCCGCTCGATTTCACCGCTTGTATCGTTAGCCCTGATCCATCGGCAACAGGAACGTGAACTTGCTTCCGGATTTTGGCTCGCTCTCGACCCAGATTTTTCCGCGATGCGCCTGTATTAGGCGTTTCGCGATCGCCAGCCCTAATCCCATCCCCGACGTATTGCGATCCACACGCACGAAGTCCTCAAATATTTCCTGGTGGTACTCCGCTGGAATCCCCCCGCCGGTGTCCGCTACGCAAACTTCCACGCTATTCGGCCGCGGCAAACGGAATCTCCGCCGCTCCTCTACAGGCGCAACCGACGCGACGCGCCTTTCCCAGAAATGCGGTGCCGCGCGCAGCGTCACGCTTCCACCTGCCGGCGTATGCTTCAGCGAATTGTCCAGAAGGTTTGCGGCCGCCTGCTGGACTTTCTGATAGTCGAATCGAAACATTGGAATTGACGGATCAATGCTCGCCTCCAGTTTCACGCCCTTGCGCTGGAATACTTCCACCCAGCGCTTCGCCAGTTCTTCCAGGCAATCGCGAAGATCGTTCTCTCGCAGCTGCAACACCAGCTTCCCGCTCTCCAGCGCGGAATAGTTGAGAAACATGGACACCAGCCGCACCAGGCGCTCGCAGCTATCTTTCGATTCCTCCAGAATGTCGCGCTGCTTATCCGTCAGGCGCCCTAACGAACCAGTAAGCATCAGGTCGTAGTATCCTTTTATAACTGCCAAAGGCGTTTTCAATTCATGCGCCGCGGACGCCAAAAACACGGTCTTTTGCCGATTCACTTCCTGCAGCTTCAAATATGCTGCGAGCAGATTCCTGTAGGTGATCTCTCGTTCCTGCAACAGTTCCTGGACCGTCAGTTGGGTGCCGGCATCGCGGCTCGCGCCTTCATCGGGTTCGGCGCCTACGGTGGCGACGAAACACGCGGTTTCCGCAACCCATTGGATTCGTACTTGCGCCTTCTTGTTCGCGCGTACCACTTCCGCGACTTGCACGTTTCCGCCGGACTCAAATCTACTCGAAATTCCGTTTCCTTCGTCCTTCAGCAGGTCCCGGAACAGATTTAGTTGCCCGAGCTCGGCTTCGGGTCCCAGCCCGAAGTAAAGTCTTCCGCTCAGATTCGCAAAGAGCAGCTTCCCGGTTCGCTCTGCAATCCAGACCGACGCTTTCGATTCATCAAACAGCGCCCGAAGTAACTCATGCGGTAGCGCGGCAACGGCGCTTTGCGAACCTGAGGCGGGCGAGGTCACGATACCCGACATGTCTAGTTTATTTCCCTTCAAAATTACAGGAAAAAATTTTCCCCACTGGTGCCCACATGCTCGCAAACGCGGCTCTCACTGTCAATGGCAATTGCGGTCCAATTGCACATTAGTGGAACCGGATGGGCATCGCCACGCAGCAAGCGCGTGGCTTCTCGCAATTCGGCGGTATTCTCTGCCCTACGTCTCTGCAAATGAAGAGCTTACAGCCGCGAACTGGAAGTCCGTCTGGTACTTGATTTGCTCCGTTCCGTACTAGTTCGCTGGTACCAACAAAGGTCTTATGCTTACTGGTGTTCTTAAGGATGGCCAGCGCGTGGACGCCTCTAACACCCGAAAGTCTCCGCGCATTCGTTTGCAGATGCCCGTATTTCTGCGCTCTGTCGATAGCTCCGGTTCCGAGTTCATTGAGTTGACGAAGACGCTGAACATAAGCACCACCGGCGCTTGCGTGGCTTCTTCGCGCGTGCTTCGCCCGGATCAAATTGTTCACCTCACGATCCCGGCACCGTCATCGGCACCCTCCGGCACTATTCCAAGCGAAACTCCTCCGATCACCGCCAAAGTCCTGCGCCAAGAGGCATCGGGCGACGTGCGCCTGTTTGGACTGGAATTCTTGAAGCCACTTGAGTAAAGTATTGCCTCTTTGCAGCCACAGTCAGTGAAACAGCTGGGTGAAATCGTTACTGTTTTCGCCCGTGTTGTTGCGGCCGCGAAGTGTGGTTGGCTTTTTATATCATTCAAAAATAAGAAGTTAGAACAGGCAAATAGAAACCAGGAAAAACGTCGGAGCGGCCCGGGTTCCTTCAGAAATTGGCCTCTGGCTTGCTCCTCTTAGTCAGATAAAATTCAATGCACTTTCCCCATACCCCGCGGGGATAGGCTAGAGTCAGGTGTCTACCGGCTATGCCCAGTCCCGGCGCTCCTGCGCCCCCGCGGTTGCCAATTGAGGATTCTTATCTCGAGCTCCTTGCCGACACTCTCGAGAATCTAGATACCTCTGCGCGCGCACAATTCCTCCACCACTACATTCGCGCCATTACTCACCTCGACCTTGCTGAAGCGCAATGCGTGCAACTCTGGGATGACATGCTCACACGCCGGCGCGAAATCTCACAACACTTAGGACGGCCAATCTCCTTGAAAACCGCGCTAATGGATGTTTTGACGTCTGCCGGTATGTTCCGCGTTCCCATCCTGATCGAGTACGACGATCTGAAAAAACTTCAGGTCAACGCGGTCACCGATCCGCTCACCGGACTCTACAACCGAAGATTGTTTGCAGAGGCCTTTGAAAAAGAACTCAACCGCGCGAAACGCTACGGCCAGCCGCTCGGCCTGGTGATGCTCGATCTTCATCGCTTCAAGGAAGTCAACGACCGCCACGGCCATCCGCGTGGAGACGAAGTTCTGGTTGCTGTTGCGACCACTCTAAAACACGCGTTGCGTACCTCCGACTCTGCATTTCGCATCGGCGGCGATGAGTTCGCTCTACTTCTTCCGCAGACCGACGCGGCGCAAGCGCTTGCGTTGAGCCGCCGCATCGAATCCGTTTTCGCCGAATCTATTTTGCCGTTGCAGATGGGCATCACGGTGAGCATGGACCATGGCGCGGCTACGTTTCCCCAGGATGGCGACCAGGCGGAGCAATTAATTCGCGTAGCCGATGAGCGCCTCTACCGGCTGAAACACGCAAATCACGATAAGAGTTCTGCCGGCGGACCGAAGTCGGAACCGCTTTCGTCTTCCGCTCCGAAACCCCATGTCCGCACAGCCTCCGAAGAAAAAACTTCCGCGCCGCAACCCATTCCCATCGAATCGAAGCGTCCCCCGGAAAAGACGGACACCGCGATCTCCGTGGCGGCATCCGCGACCGCGACCGAAATCTCCGGCAGCCACGCGTTGGCCGCAGCGCCGGAGGTCCGCGTCTACTCCACTCCGCGGAAGGCCGAGCGCGTGTCCATGGTCGGCACGAATGCTTACGCGGTTCTCGGAGAACACGGCGTTGGCCGCGCGCGCGTCCTGGATCTCGGATTCGGCGGTGTGGCTTTGGAGTTGGAAACGCAGGAAGAGATCCCAGATATTCTTCTCGCGGTGTTGCACGTCCCGATTCTTCCGCCCGTGCGCGTCCATTTGAAACCTGTGTGGGTGCAACAGACTCCGCAGGGAGCATTTCGCGTGGGCTGCGCGTTTGTTTCCTGAAGCAGCGTCGATAAATAAGGCTGGCGACTTAGTTTCGTTACGATTCCGCGGCTTGCTTGAGGTGTTGCCTCAGATGGCGGGAAGTGAAGAGCAGCGCCTGTTGCACGTGCGCGAGCCCCAAACCCCAGCGAAGCGCCGCTTGCCCCGCAGAGTCGCCTTTCGCGATCAGTCGCACGCACAAAGCGTTGTGTTGCTGATGCCCCTGGTTATCGTTCCTCGCGGCCAGACAGAGCTGCGCTTCCAATGTGTCTATCGATCCAGCGTCCTTCAGCAACTCGATCAGTTTTTCCACCAGCATGAATTGCAAACTGCGCTGCCGCGCCAACTCCTCCTGCTTGAAACCCAGAACGGCGTCTCCCGCGAAAACGTGCGCGCCCGCTGCAACGTCAGGTGCCGGGCCTTCCATAGGCTCCAGCAAAGCAAACAGGGAATCATCGCTCTCCATCGCGGCGACAAAGTTCTTCATCGCAAGAGCGGCCGGAGCTTCGCCGGCGCCCGGCTCGGCCTGCGCGCTTCGCTTCGGAATTTTCTCTACCGCATTCACCCGCATGCCTGCGAAACTACGCGAACCGTCGCAGCCTAGCAACAATATTCGCGGCGCATCCAGCGCCAGCGGTTTGCTGAAGTAACCCCGGCGGTTTTTCACCTGCTAGAATGGCGCTCCACCGTCCTCAGCAAAGGAGGAACGCATGTCCGAACCCATCGCCAGCCGGCCCTATTGGCCGGACTATGCAGCCATGCCCAAGAGCAATATCGACGGCTTGAAGCCGTGGAGCTGGGCGCTGGAACGCCTGGAGAAATCGCACAACTACTGGATCGCGACGGCGCGGCCCGACGGCCGTTCGCATCTGATGGTGGTTTGGGGAGTGTGGTGGGAAAACGCCTTCTGGTTCAGCACCGGCCCGAACACGCGCAAGGCGAAAAACATGGCCGCGCATCGTTTCTGCGCGATCGGCACAGAGCGAGCGGATGAAGCCGTGATCCTCGAGGGCGTACCAGAGGAGATCACGGACCGGTCCGTGTGGAAGCGGCTTGCGGCGGTTTACAACGCGAAGTACGGAGGCGACGTCGAGCCGCTGCTGATGTCGTCGGACGGCAACGTGTATCGCGTCGAGCCGCGGACGGTTTTCGGTCAGGACGAACACGCGGAGAACTTTGCGGGATCCGCGACGCGGTGGCGTTTCGAGGAAGCGTAAGAACGGGTCGAGGAGGAGCGGCGACGTAAAGTCGCGGCTACACAATAGGGGTCGTGCTGCTTATTGGAAGGCAGTGCGGGAAGTTCGCGGGAGCTTTCCGAGTGCGTAGTTTAAGTCCTTTAGAATCAAAACTTTTGCAGACCCCTATGAGTAAGTCCTTTAGAATCACATCTTTTCGAAAAAGGGGGAGGGGGTGGGGGTGAGCCAGAGAGGCCTAATCTCTTCCACTCGGTTATCGAGTGGTGCGTACGTGGACAATGGACGGCCACCGGCGAGCGCGCTTTAGGGTTTGTTTGCCAACTTCGAATTGGGTCCCTCAGCGGCTGAAGCAGCATTGATTCGAAGGGGCTCCGAGGCACGGATAAAGCTATGCCCAGACGAAAGCAGGGTTGCTACACAGATCCTTTAGCACGAACCGCAACCTAAAGCAGGTTCGGCGGGGCAAGGTGGCCTGGTTGTAAGCAATCCGCGCGATAGCAATTTACTGCTTTGGCGCGGCGTTCCACATTTCCTGCTTGATCTTCCACGCGCCGCTTGAGTCGCGATGAAGCACCAGCGCCATTTTTCCCCACGACTCGATCGGCGGTTTGCCATCCGGCGGTTGCACGACCTGGTGCTCGAGCGCCCACTCGGAAGCCCAGTCTCCCGAGACGGCGATGTCGTGAAACTCCATCTCTTGCTTCGTCACTCTGTAGCCCGGCATCTTCGCCAGAATATTCTCGACCCACGCTTCGATAGCTGGTTTTCCGATGAGCGGGGCTTCGCCGGGCATTAAGTCCACGCCGTCATCGGCCCACAGAGCAAAGATCCCCGGCGTGTCCATTTTCAGATGGAGGTCTCGATAATGTGCGTTGAAGCGGGCGATATCGTCGTTACCGCTGGCGGGAGTTTTGCCAAACGCGGCAATCGCCAAGGCGCATAGCAGCGCGGCCACAGCAAATTCGCGAATGCGTTTCATAGTTCACCCCGGAGAATTAGGGAAGTCTAGGTACATCGTAACCCCCTGAGTCGCTGAGATAGTAGTCGAGGAACACGGGTGGGAGGAGGCAGAGTTGGAGGGGCGCGCGGGGAGCGACGCGCTCGATGATTTGCCAAGGGCTGAG
>Ga0209166_10000083_pt1 | contig 130064 bp, 107 predicted proteins | sample Coa_R1_3_FD_187151 | JGI IMG/M metagenome (GOLD analysis project Ga0209166, IMG submission 187151) | Surface soil microbial communities from Centralia Pennsylvania, which are recovering from an underground coalmine fire - Coalmine... | ecosystem: Environmental > Terrestrial > Soil >... | reverse complement strand
GAGTGCGCAGAGGTCCGCACAGAAACAAGAGTATGACGCGCCGCCCGCATATTCGGAACAGAATCTATAGCTCTGCGTTCGTTCTGTTGGCTACGGCGGCCCTTGCGGGATGTACCGAGCGCGCGTCCACGGCTGTTGAGACGAGTCCCGGCACGCGAAGCTTGCGCGAAGAACCGGTGAAATTTGTCAGCGGGAAGCTGACGCTGGCGGGAACGCTTATCTTGCCCGAAGGCTCGCAAAAGCAACCGGCGGTGGTGCTGTTTCACGGATCGGGGCCACAGAGGCGCGATTTGTTCACGGCACGCTGGTTCGCGGAGCAAGGCATCGCGGCGCTGGCGTACGACAAACGCGGCGTGGGCGAATCGGAAGGCGACTTTCGCGCGGTGCCGTTCATGGAGCTTTGCGACGACGGGCTGGCGGCGATTGCCTATCTCAAGGGGCGGAAAGAGGTAGAGGCAAAGCGCATTGGAGTGTGGGGCCTCAGCCAGGGAGGGTGGCTGGGGCCCCTGGCGGCGTCACGTTCGGCGGATGTGGCGTTCGTGATTGCCGTTTCCGGCCCGGGAGTTTCGCCGGGCGAGCAGATGATCGTTTATTACGCGAACGAACTGCGGGACCAGGGCATGGCGGACACCGAGGTGCGCGAAGCAAGTGGCGTGCGGCGAGATATCTGGACGTACATGGAGACCGGGCAAGGCTACGAAAAAACAAAGGAGGAGCTGGAACAGGCGCGGACGAAGCCATGGTTCGCGCGAGCTAAAGCGCAGCAGGACGACTCGTTCGGGCCGCTGCCGCCACCCGAGCAACTGAACAAGCCGGTCGGCCGGAGCGTGCTGTGGTTTCAGCACGAGGCGATTTACGATCCCGTGCCAGCGCTGCGGGCGTTGCAGGTGCCGGCGCTCTTTGTATTCGGAGACAAGGACCGGCTGATCCCGGTGCTTGCGAGCATCGCGGTTTTGCGGCGCGTCCAAGCGGAAGACCCGCGGCATGATTTTACTATTCGCGAGTTTCCGGACGACGACCACGGCATGTATCTGACCACTGACGGCGGCGGCACCATCGATCCGCAGTACCTTAAAGCCATGCGCGATTGGCTAAATGGCCACGTCCTGAAAGCGCAGTGAGATTGTTTCGAAGGAACGCTGCCCAACAGTGGCCGCTCCCGTAATGCGGTGGAGGATCGGTCGATTGCCCGGACTCGCTGCGTTTTCTTGACCCTACGCGAGCGGGTCGCATACACTAAGAAATTCGATACCTGTCGCGGAAGCGGCCAGACGGCCGCTAATGTGCATCAGGAAGAGGCGGCCGCATCCAAATAAGCCACGGGCCGCAATTTTAAGGGGGTTGCTTTGCCAAAGCGCACATTTCAACCGCGGAGACGCCGCCGCGCGAAGACACACGGATTCCGCGCGCGCATGAAGTCGCCCGGCGGACGCAGAGTTCTGGCGGCACGCCGCAAGAAGGGACGCCATCGCCTCACGCCCGAGTAGCGCCGGGCAGCTGGGATTTCCGCGCGAAGCGCGCCTGGTGCGCCGGGGAGAGTTCGACGCCGTCTACCGCGCCGGAAAGCGCCGGTCGAGTTCCCACTTCACAGTTTTTCTTCGCGCCAACAACACGCCGGTGAGCCGCTTTGGATTCAGCATTAAGAAGGCGCTCGGCGGAGCCGTAGTGCGCAATCGTATCCGCAGGCGGGTGCGCGAGATGGTGCGGTGCCATCGCGCGGAAATTCCGGTGGGATGGGACTTCGTGATTCATCCGAAAAGCAGCGTGGCGCGAGTGGACTTTGCGGCGCTTGCGGCGGATTTATTGCGCCTGACCCGCGCCTAAGAACCAACATGACGGGCAACGACGTACAGCAAAACAATGGCGAAGGCACGCCGGTCGAACGAGCGACCGCGGTGAAAGCGGCGCTGGCGGTGCTGCGTATTTATAAGGTGTACGTATCGCCCTGGTTTGCGGGGAGCTGCCGGTTCGAACCGACGTGTTCGCGGTATGCCTACGAGGCGATTGAGCGATTTGGCGTGATGCGGGGGTCGTGGCTGGGCTTGCGGCGCTTGGCCCGGTGCCAGCCACTCTCGCGGAAGTTTGGGTACGATCCGGTTCCCGAAAACACCGAACTTTTAGACCAACATGATTGCGCGGTCACGCCGAATACCGGCAGCAGCAGCGCGACGCCAAGAGAGGCGCATTTGTGAGCGAGCCGCAAAAGAAAAAAGAGCTTTCGGGAGAAATGCGCATTCTGATTGCGTCGCTGCTCTCGATGGCGGTGATCGTCCTTTGGATTAAGTTCCTGGCGCCGAAGCCGCCCACGACTCCGCCGAAGTCCAGCGCGCCAATTTCGAGCGGGGCGACGGCGGGAACTACCTCTTCGAGTTCTGGCACTACGTCCACAACGCCGGCTCCGGGCAATCTCAATAAGCCCCCTGCGGGGGCAGCCACCGCGATTTCTCCGGCGAGTTCGGCCGGCGCGCCTCCGAAAGCGGACGCGCAGGAACGCTCGATCGTGGTGGAAAACAGTCTGTACCGCGTCGAGATTTCGAATCGCGGCGGCGTGGTGAAGCACTGGCTACTCAAGAGATATCAGGACGACTGCGACGGCAGACGGCGCGACGACGCGTGCCTTGAAGGCGATCCCCCGAAACCGAAACCGCAGAGCACGTTGGACCTGGTGCACCCGAAAGCATCGGAGCAGGTCGGCGGCTGGCCGTTTGCGATCGTTCTGGACGACCCACAGATGGAAGCTGCAGCAAATTCCGGACTCTTTGTCGCTGAAGAAGCGGACACGGCGAGTAAGTCAAGCGGTGAGGCGACGTCGTTCAAGAACGTTAGCGCAAGCGCGCTCGCGGCACCGGCAAAATTGCGATTCTCCTGGAGCGATGGCCATCTCGAAGTCACAAAAGAGTTTCAGTTTGACCCGGCGACGTATGTCGTGCGCGTAGCGATTTCCGCGAAGTACAACGGCATGCCGATCCAGGCCGGCGTCGCATGGCTCGGAGGATTCGGCGATTTGACGGTGTCGAATCCGGCTCCCGTCGAAACGGTCTATACCTACTACAACGAGAACGGCAGTTTGACGAGCTTGCCATACAAAAAGTTGGAGGGCCCGGAAAAGTGGGAGCCTGGAATCTGGCAAGGCGGAAAAGAGTATGCGGGAATTCAAGACCGCTACTTCACGGCAGCATTTCTACCGATGCCGGGGGCGCCATCGGGCTCCATCGAAACGCGCTACTGGAAGGTGTCGCACAGCGTGCCGGGCCAGGGCCAAGGTGCGCCGGAGGTGCAGGAACCGGTCTCAGAGATGGCCGCGTCGACGTCAGCGAAGCCTCTGGCGTTGCGCATCTACATTGGTCCCAAAGACTACGACGTCCTGAAGGCGATGAATCCGCCGATGCAGGCGCTGGTGAATTTTGGCTGGCTGGAAATTATCGCCGACCCGCTATTCCACGGGCTGAGATGGATTCACGACTACGTTCCGAACTGGGGCTGGTCGATCGTCATCCTGACGCTGGTCATAAACATGCTGCTCTTTCCGCTGCGCATTTCCGGCTACCGCACCACGCTGAAAATGCAGCGCGTGGCGCCGGAAATCAAGCAGATCAACGACAAGTACAAAAAGTACAAGATGAACGATCCCAAGCGGCAGGAAGCCAACAAGGAAATCATGGCGATTTACAGCCGCGAGGGAATCAATCCCGTCGGCGGCTGTGTGCCGCAGCTCTTGCAGTTGCCCATCTGGTATGGACTTTATCGCGCGCTGAACGGCACGGTTGAGCTGCGCCACGCTCCGTGGTTCTGGTGGATCAAAGATCTCTCCGCAAAAGATCCGTATTATATCTTGCCGATATTGATGGGCGTCTCGATGTACGCCGCATCGAAAATGACGCCGATGACGGCGACCGACCCGCAGCAGCAAGCGATGATGAAGTTTATGCCCATCGGCATGTCCGTGCTGTTCATGGTAATTCCGTATCCGAGCGGGCTGGCGGTGTATATTCTCACGAGCGGAGTTGTGGGCATCGTGCAGCAGTGGTACCTCAACCGGAAGCATCCGGCGATACCCGCGTTGCCCGCGGCAAAACTGGTGCGGAGCAGCAAGAAGGCCTGAACCAAACTAAGAAAAGAAATAGTCGGAAAGCCACAGTCCCCGAGGGCAGATGACGCAGGAGTTCATTCGAGACGGCAGGCTGGACCGGCAAGCAGCTGCCGAAGCGCTCCAGAAATTTCTGGAAGAGATCGTGCGCGCGGCGAAGATGGATTTGAGAGTGAAGGTGCACGCCACGGAGGCGTCCGGCAATGACGATTCGGGCGAGCCGGAGGTCATTGCGGACCTGGACGGCCGCGACAAAGAGATTTTGCTCGAGCGGAACGCCGAGGTCCTGAAGGCTATCGAGCATCTGGCGTTTCGCGCGCTGCGCTTCGAATCCGTGCACCACGAAAAAATCCACCTGGATTGCGGTGGCTATCGCGCGTTGCGCTTCGAAGAACTGCGCATGACGGCGCGCGTGGCGGCAGAACGCGTGCAAACATCACGCCAGCCGTTCCGGCTGAACCCCATGTCCTCGCGCGAGCGGCGCATCGTTCATCTTGCGCTGAAAGACATGCCCGGAGTGCGCACGGAAAGCGTCGGCATGGGCGAAGAGCGGCAGGTGGTGATTCACCCCGCAAAAGCAACCTGAGCCAACCGCAGTTACCTGCCATCAATCGAAAGACAGACCGGCGGCAATGTTTCAGTCCCGCAGCCAACCCTGAGAAATCACACGGCCTGATGCGTCCATTCGTACGCGATAGGTGAAGGGTAAAGGCCGGTCGCTGCGCATTCTGGTAAAGCGAAGATCGGAAATCTCCACGATGACGTCTTCACCTTCCTTGTGGAAGCGCGTCACAGGGAATCGCGCGAACCAGTAGACTTTTTGCACTGCGGGGAGATTTCGCGCGGCGTCGATGAACGAATTCGACGCTGCATCAGGATAGTAGCGGTGTTCGATGGCCGCCATATCCTTGTCGTTAGACGACGCCGAGCCGGACTTGGCAAAGATCCCGTCGCTTAAATCGAAGCGCACCTCGTACACGCCGCGCGGCGTATTCACCAATCCGTCCCAGTGCCAGAGCGACGGCGGAAGCGGCAACGCGCCGAGCGACTGCACCTGCAATTGGAAGAAAGAAGCGAAATTGTTCACGCGCTCGAGCGCTGCGCGATGCGCGAAGAACGTCAAGCCAACGTATACGACCGCTGCGGCGAGTCCTGCCCGGTTCCAGGTGGCGTAGCGTACCCGCAAACCCATTCCACGGGTAGCTGGCAAAAGAAAAAACGCCGCAAGGACCGCAATGATGCTGACTGCGGTGCCCGCAGAAATCGCCGCGCCGACATTCTGTGCAAGAGCAGCAACTCCAAGCGAAGCCAGAGCAAGGACTGACCACGTGATGCTGGCACGGTTTTTGAGATTTTGCGGCTTGCGATAAACCCACGCGAGAAGTTGCGGGCTGAAAAGCAATGCCGTCAGTGTGAAATCCACGATAAACAACAGGTCCCAGGCGGGACGCGACCACCTGAGCGGAGACCAGATCATCGTGCCGAACGTCGTCGCGAGGTCCAGAAAAATGTGACTGAGGATGCCGACAGCGTAGATTCCGCTGAGCACGGCGAATGATGGCGCTTCCCACTTCAAGAGGCGGGTAATCCATACGGTGAGCGCAGCGAGCACCAGCGCGAAAACCGGCATGCACACAAGCGAATGCGTGATGCTGCGATGCCACGTCATGATCAGGAGCGGATCGTGCGAAAAGATATCGCGCAAAATATCGGAATCCGGAAAAACCGAGCCGAGCATCAGCGACCAGGTGATGACGCGCGCGCGGGTCATCGGGCCGCGCACGAACATGTCCTCGCCACGACAAACCGCTTTGCCGATGAGCGCACCGGCGATGCCGTGGGTAATCGTGTCCATGAAGATGCGGAAGTTTAGCAGACCGCGAGCAGAGGAGAACCCTTTGCCCGCACACTGCCGATGCGGCGCGCGGCGACGCCATGACGTTGCAAAGCGGCCAGTGCCGGTTCCGCAAACTCAGGCGCGACGGCAATGAGAAACCCGCCGGAAGTCTGCGGGTCGAAAAGCAGATCTTGATACTCGGCGGGAACGCTAGGCGCGAACGTCGCGCAGTCGCCGACGAAGGCGCGATTGTTTTTCAGGCCGGCGGAGAGGTGTCCTTCGCGGGCCGCATCCACGGCGCCCGGCAGATACGCAAATGCCGAGTGATCAATGTCGAAGGAGACTGGTTGCATGCCGTGCGCTGGATCGCCGAGCGCCATTTCGCGCGCGTGTCCCAGTAGGCTAAAGCCGGTAACGTCCGTGACGGCGTGAACGGGGCGAGCGTCGCCGAATTGGGCTTCGAGTTCCTGAAGCCCGGCAGCGGCGGCTGAATTGAGCGTTCCCATAGCCGCGACGGCGGCCGAAACGGATTCCGCGGAAGCGCGATCTTTTTTCAGAGCTGTAGTGATGACGCCTGTTCCGAGCGGTTTTGTGAACAGCAGTACGTCGCCCGGTTGTGCGCCGACGTTGCGCCACACGCGGCCAGGATGAATTGTGCCGGTCACGGCATAGCCGAAGAGCATGTCCTCGTTGCGGATCGAATGCCCACCAATAACGCTGCAGTGCGCTTCTTCCATCTTTGCCAGGCCGCCGCGAACGATTTGTTCCAGAATGGCGGGATCGCCCTTTTCCGGAAATCCGACGAGCGAAAGCGACGAAATCGGCTTGCCACCCATGGCGTACACATCGCTCAAAGAATTCGCCGCGGCAATTTGTCCGAAGAGGAACGGGTCGTCCACGATGGGCGTAAAGAAATCGACGGTTTGCACGAGCGCGAGACTATCGGAAATCCGGTAGATGCCGGCGTCGTCGTTGGTATCGAACCCGACGAGAACATTGGGATCCGTCTGTCGCGGTAGATTGCGCAGGACCGCGTCGAGCGTAGCGGGATTCAGTTTAGCGGCGCAACCCGCGGCTTTCGCCATGGATGTCAGTTTCACTTGAGTTGCCAAAAGATCACCTCGCCGGAACAACGCACATTATATCCATTGCGATGCCGCGGGCGCAGCGGCGGGCACATTGCGTGGCGTTTTAGGCGGAGTTGCGCATGGTGCGCGAACGTGATTTCATCCCCCCATGCCGTGGGACTTCTGGTTGATCTTTGCCGTTCTGGGAGTGCTCCTGCCGTGGCGCGGGCGCATGCGTTTGCAAAAACTGTTGGCAGCTCCGCAGATAACCACCGTCGAGCGGCTTGCGCTATACGCCTCGACGATTGCGTTTCAATGGATCGTCGCTGGGGTCGCGGCATGGCGGGCTTGGGCGCGAGGGTTTCGCGGCGATGATCTGGGACTTATATTGCACGGTCCGGTGCGCATCGCAATTGCGGCGATTGTCGGCGCGGCGGCTTGGGCCGCCCTACAATGGCTAAATCTGCGAAGGATGGGGAAGTCGTCCAGCAAAGCGCGGGAGTTCATGCAGGCGCTGGCTGAGCGCATCCTGCCGCAGTCGCGGAATGAGCTCGTTCCGTATCTGGCTCTCGCAGCGACCGCCGGCCTTTGCGAGGAGTTCCTGTACCGCGGGTTCGCGATGGCGGCACTCGCGAAGCTAGGGCTACCCGCGTGGGTGGTGGTTCTTGCTTCGTCAGTTCTCTTCGGTTTGGCGCACCTATATCAAGGGCGAGGTGGATTTGTAAGCACACTGGTCCTTGGCGCAGTATTCGGATTGGCGCGAATCGCGTACGATGGATTGCTTCCGGTGATGGCCTGGCACTTCGCCATTGACGCCGTGGCCGGCATCGCGGGTCCGCGCTATTTGCTCGATAACTCGCAAAAGCCGCCTCTGCCAAGCAGCCCGGGACAATTGAAATTGTAGTTACTTAAATGTCAACACCAAGCCCTGACATTTTATCCGCGGATACCATTCGCCGAGCGTTGGGCGAATTCCAGCTCACTCCAAATGACAAACAAGTCTCGTATATTCAGCAATATATGAGACTTCTACTGGCCTGGAATGACAAGGTAAATCTGACCGCTATCCGCGATCCTTTGGAGATACTACATCGTCATTTTTGCGAAAGTATGTTCGCGGCGACCGCCGTTCCGATCGAAAACGGTCGGCTCGCCGACGTCGGCACCGGGGCCGGTTTTCCGGGAATCCCGCTGAAAATCATGCGTCCGGAGCTGGAAGTACTGCTCATCGAATCGAATATGAAGAAGGCCACATTTCTTGCGGAAGTGCTTAGAAACATTGAACTTCCGTCCACAAGGGTGCTCGTCAGCCGCTACGAGGAACTGGGCGAGGAGATCGTTCCGCTGGATTTTGTGTGCTCGCGTGCAGTCGGAGATTTTGGGCCTTTTCTAACTTGGGCGTGTTCGCAACGTGTTGCAGTGAAACAAGTTATCCTCTGGATCGGCGGCCGAGACATAGACGAAGTGGTCAGTGTCGGCGCCGCATGGGAGTGGCGCGAGCCAATTGCGGTTCCCAATTCTCTACGCCGTTACTTGCTTGTAGGCACGAACAAGAGCGTTACGGTCGGCCCGACGACCTGACATTGAGGTTTGACGCCGAATTCGAGCGTACTTCGCGCACTATTCCAGCTTTGTCCGGTAAATGAACCCGCCATTAGGCTTCTGTCTATGCACGAAGCTGCGCTGGGTGGGCGGTTCCGCTTCGCGTTAAGCACTTGAAGCTTTCGCGTTTTGCGAATCCCCAATTTAGTCCGAGTCGCTGAGTAATCTGTTTCACATGAAACAACGACGCAGATAGTATAAGCGCACGGTGACTCGTTCGGATTCGAATCTTTTCGGTCAAGGCAAGAAAGGGGCCCGCGCTAGCGCGATGAGCAGAGATTTCGCGGCCAACGTGCGAATCGTTCCACGTGGAACATGCCACGCGTGTGAGTGCTGCGTTCGGACGCCTGAGGAGCTTGGACCCGGGTTGAACTCAACCGAACACTCAGAATGTTCCACGTGAAACATCCCGTGCCCATCCAGACAGCAAATTCATGATCAACGTGCGCAACCCCGAGAATTCCGGACGTCAGAGCAGTGTTCCACGTGAAACAAGTTGCATCGCAATTCCGATTCTGCTAACTTTCCGCGAGTTGGGGGAATCGTTGACGCGAATTATTGCGGTAGCGAACCAAAAAGGTGGAGTAGGGAAAACAACGACCGCGGTTAATCTCGCGGCTTGCCTTGCCACCTCTGAGCAGCCCACGCTCCTCGTCGATTGCGATTCCCAGGCCAACGCGACTGCCGCCATCGGCTTTGCAAAGGATCCTTCCCGTCGCACCCTTTATCACGCGCTTATTCTCGGCGAGCCGTTCGACAGAATTGTCCAAAAATCGCAAGTCGACCGGCTGGACGTTCTTCCTGCGGACAAGAACCTTGCAGGAGCCGCCGTCGAGCTCGTCACCGCGGAAAACCGCGAGCATAAGCTCGAAGGTGTGCTCAAAGCCATCGCCGACCGCTACAAATTCATCATCTTAGATTGCCCTCCAGCGTTGGATCTCTTGACGTTGAATGCCCTCGTTGCAGCCAACGCCGTTCTCGTCCCAATCCAGTGCGAATACCTGGCGCTGGAAGGTGTTTCCGAGTTGCTCGACACTCTCATGCGCATTCGCCGCACTTTGAACCCGAGTCTTGAAATCGAAGGAATTGTGCTGACCATGTTCGACGAGCGGACCTCGCTCTCTCGCCAGGTAGCGACCGATCTGAGAAGCTTTTTCGGGACGCAAATCTTCAAGGCGGTCATTCCACGGAATGTGCGCCTAGCGGAAGCGCCGAGCTTCGGTAAACCGATCATCTTTTACGACATTCATAGCAGAGGGGCAGAGGGCTACACGCAACTCGCCCAGGAGGTCATTGCCAATGCCGAGAAACGCGCTGGGTCGGGGGCTCGAAGCGCTCATTCGGGGGCTTGAGCCTCAGGCTCCCGCAGCACCCGCGGCTCTGCAGCCGCACGCCACCGGCGCAAGCGGTGCGGCGGCAGCGGCGACCCGCGAGCGCGAAGCCGTTCCCGCGGGACCGCTGCAAATTGACATAGACCTAATCGAGCCAAGCCCGTATCAGCCGCGAACGCGATTCCGCGAAGAAGCTTTGGACGAGCTGGCCCGCTCCATTCAGGCTAGCGGCATCATTCAGCCGTTAGTCGTCCGCCCACTCGGAAAGCGTTATCAGTTGATTGCAGGAGAAAGGCGATGGCGCGCTGCGCAACGTGCGGGACTGGCGAAAGTCTCGGCAATCGTGCGCGAAGTTCCGGACGAGCTGGCGCTGGAAATGACGCTGGTCGAAAACATCCAGCGCGAGGATCTCAACGCCATCGAAGCGGCTCGCGCCTTTGCGCGGCTCATGGAAGAATTTCAGCTGACTCAGGAGTCCGTGGCCGAGCGCACTGGTAAAGATCGCACGACGGTCGCCAATGCGATTCGGCTGCTCAAGCTCGAATCGAAGATTCAGGAGTGGATTGAAGATGGCACGTTAAGCGCAGGCCACGGCCGCGCTTTGCTGGCAGTCGCCGATCCAAAACTGCGCATGCGGTTCGCGCAGCGAGCGTCTCGCGGCGGATTGACGGTTCGGCAAATCGAACGCCTCGCATCGCGCCGCGCTCGAATTTCGGCTCCAGCGACGGAAGCTCACGTTGACGCGAACATCCGCGCCGCGCTCGACGAGCTGCAGAAGCATCTGGGAACAAAAGTTTTGTTGCGTCAAAAAACTAAAATTCGCCCGGGCCAACTCGTCCTCGAATACTACGACGATGCGCAGCTCATGGGAATTTACGATCGCTTGATGAAGTAGCGAACTTGGCCAACTAGATTTCGCACTGTCCACTCGTTCCACCGTATCTTTTGGACAACTCGGCTTGGACCGCGCGTTGACTTGCGCCGTTCGAACGCTAAAGTAGAAGAGTCTCATCGGGAGAGTTTTCATGCCTTGGAAGTGGCCGGGCGCCGGCAAAAGTGGAACGAGCGAAGAGTGGACAGGATTCATTGATCAGGGCGTGACCCTGGAAGGCACGCTGCAAATCACCGGGACGTTCCGGATCGATGGCAACGTCAAAGGCAACATTATTTCAGAGCACACCGTGGTTCTGGGAGATGGCGCGAAAGTCGAAGGGCAAATCGAAGGAAACCGCGTGGTAATTTCCGGGCGCTTCGACGGCGTGATTTTCGCGAAGGGCCGCGTCGAGATTCAGGCTAAGGGCGTGGTAACGGGCGAAGTTCATTCGCCTTGCATGGTCATTGATCCCGGGGGAATCTTTGACGGCCGCTGCCACATGCTGGCGTCGTCCGACACAGCTTCGGCCGTGACGATTCCCATCCGAGCCGTCGGGCAAGCCTAAGTCAATACGCCTCAAGAAGCGTCCAACAGCTTCCCAGCTCGGCGAAAGCTTTCCAGTAGATATGTAGTTATATTATTTATATATCATCAATGCGCCTAAGTGCTAGTCGTCGGGATCGCGGAGCCGCTGAGCGCAGCTTTCGCGCCAGCGATGCCATTCTGAATATTCGTTTCCCAATCGAGATGCGGCACGGGCGACGCTGCAGCCGCTTGATAGAATTTTAACGCCTCCTCGGGACGATTGAGGCGCTTCAACGAAAGCCTTCCCGCTGCAATTAATGCCAGAACGCTTTGCTTGTCGTTCGGATATACGGCGGCCAGCTTCTCGTACTCGCTGACTGCGCGGTCGAGATTCTGCTGCTCCTCAAGATAGCGGCAGAGCTCGATCCACGTAGCCGGCGGCAGTTCTCCGCCGCCCGCATTCTGCAATTCGTCGTAGTCGCGCCAGGCCGCTTCCTTGTCCTGCTGCTTGAGATGGATTTGGCACAGCTTCGTAGTGGCATCGCGGTGGCCAGTGCGGTCGCCTTTTCGCCAGGTCAGTTGTTGCAAAAGCGTATAGGCATCCGCGGAATCGGGCTTTGACTTCACATAGTCGTTCAGTTTCACGATCGCTTCATCAACTCTCCCTTGTTCCGCGCACTCGCTCGCTTGAACCATCAACGGATCTGCGCTCCAGCTAACTTTTTGTTCGATGGCTTCATTGACCTTCGCTTCCAGTCCGGTCTTGCGGATCACCAGAGCGCCTAGCATTCCAAACACAAATCCGCCGACATGGGCCCAGTGCGCCACGCCCGAAGACTGGCCGAAGATGTATCCCGAAAAAATTTCCATCAAGAGCCACAGCGGTAACAGCCAAACAGCCCGCGCTTTGAATCGGATTCCCTTTCCCAGCGCCAGATTCGTGAGGCTGCGCAGCCCGAGCACCAAAGCCACTTCGATCTTTGTTGTGGGAAAGCGCATCAGGAACGCCCCCATCAGCGCCGCAACCGCGCCCGATGCGCCTAACGTCGCCACGGTACTGCCCGGATTAAACCAGGCGTGAAATTGCAGTGCGGCGACACCGGCAACAAGATAAAAAATCGGAAAAATGAGGCGACCCCAGGTATCTTCGAGAATCGCTCCTGCGAGCCACAGGAACCACATGTTGCCGATTAAATGCAACCACCCGGCATGGAGAAAGTTGGCGGTGACGTACGTTATGGCGTGCGGGTGCGCGGGCGTGAAGGCGTATTGACCCAGAATCGTTTCGGTCTTCGCCCTGGAATATTGTTCAACCAGCGAGTCCATTTCTCGCTGCAGGGCGCCCTGGTCTTCGATCAGCCGGATCCGGGCGTCCCAGGCGTCCGCGATGTCCCGCGTTTCAGATTTGATCTCATTCCACGTGCTAGGGTGCTTCTGTTGAAACGATGTCACAAACTCCTGCACGTCGGGCGGCGTGGTTAGTTCCGGGTGCATCCCTGCGAGCATAAGGATGTGGGCGGGAACGTCAGAGTTTTGCGCGCTCTGGGCATCGATCTGCCAGTGCGTTCCCAGAAAAACTACTAGATTGATGAGAATGAGCGCGAGGGAGATCACCGGCCAGCGCCGGCCCTCCATGTTTTCATGCCGAAGTGGAATGAACATTTGCGTTTCCTTCCGTCATTTGCGAACAGGGCGATCGTGTGGACGTGACTAAAGCTTATATTCTTTGCGTGGCGCCAAAGTGAAAGTTCGGCCGAGTTCTCCGTATAAGTAAAGTGCCGCTTACATAACAACAACGTCGAGGTTGCCACTGGCCATTCGCGCAAGGCGCTACAGCACTTCCGTCTCATAGCAGCGGAACGACCCAGGTTGACAGCTTCCGTGCTGACAGCTATCGTCCGGAACGAAGCTTCCGCGAGGGCTTCTGGATGAAGATTCTGGTGATTGGCGGTGGCGGGCGCGAGCACGCCCTGGTGTGGAAACTGAAGCAAAGCCCGCGCGTGGAAAAAATCTGGTGCGCACCGGGAAACGGTGGAATTGCGAAGGAAGCGGAATGCGTTCCGCTGGATCCCGGCAATGTCCCCGCTATTGTGGGGTTTGCGGAGAAATTCAGCCCCGACCTAACCGTTGTGGGGCCCGAACTGCCACTCGTCAACGGCATCTCCGATGCCTTCGCGGCTCGCAATTGGAAGATCGTCGGTCCCTGTAAACAAGCGGCGCAGCTTGAAGGAAGCAAGATTTTTGCGAAAGAATTCTTGCTTCGCCATGCCATCCCCACCGCGAAAGTGTATGGCGTCTACGACTCAGCGAAAGATGCTCGCGCGGCGTTAAGCAATGTCCAATGGCCGCTGGTCCTCAAAGCCGACGGGTTGTGCGCCGGCAAAGGCGTAGTTGTCGCGCAAAACGAGGCCGAAGCACAGGACTTCATCGAGCAAGCGCTGGACAGAAACGAACTTGGCGCCGGCGGAAAGCGGTTACTTTTCGAGGAAGGCCTCGACGGCGATGAATTGTCCTTCATCGTCCTTACCGATGGCATCCGCTACGCGCCGATGGTCCCGACGCGCGACCACAAGCGCGTCTTCGACGGCAACAAAGGCCCCAACACGGGCGGCATGGGAGCATACTCGGCAGACGATTTGTTGACGCCGCCTTTGCTCCAGCGGGTGATTTCGGAAATCGTCGAACCGTCGCTAGTGGGTCTGGAACGCGACGGTTTGCCGTACCAAGGCTTCCTCTATGTTGGCTTGATGTTGACCAAGCAAGGCCCCAAAGTGCTGGAGTTCAACTGCAGGCTGGGCGACCCCGAAGCGCAGGCGATCATCGCCCGGATGGACTTCGACCTGGCAGAGGTACTTTCCGATGTCGCCGACCGCCGCCTTGATCCTGCCAAGCTGCAATGGAAAAAAGGCGCGAGTGCTTGTGTCGTGCTGGCCTCTTGTGGCTATCCAGGGAAGTTCGAAAAACAAAGGCCCATAAGCGGGCTAACCGATATTGCGACGCAAACCGGTGTGCAAGTCTTCCACGCCGGCACGGCTCTTTCGGGCGAATCCCTCGTCACCAGCGGCGGCCGCGTCTTGGGTGTCACAGCATCGGCAGACTCTCTCGCCGAAGCGCTCGCTTCTGCCTACCGCGCCATCGGCTACATCCATTTTGAAGGCATGCACTACCGCAAGGATATCGGCGCAGTCAGCAACTGGTCGCGCGCTGCGGGGGACTGAGCCGTGGGCCACGTTCACCGACTATTTCGCGCTCCCCGGCATGGCTTGCCCATGGAGAGTCTGTTCGCCGCCGAGGTCGTTGCCGATGTCGGCTTAGCAGGTTGCGCCCACGCGCGCGCTGGCACGGATCGCCAGGTCCTGATCATGGACAGAGAGACGCTCGACGCCTTGGAGCTCTCGCCGGGAACCATCCGTGAAAATATCACGACCGAGGGAATCAACGTGCATGGACTCGCACCCGGAGATCGCTTGCGCATCGGCGAAGCCCTCCTCCAGATCGCCGTGCCGTGCACACCGTGCAGTCTGATGGACAAAATCCGGCCGGGCTTGCGAAAGGAAATTCGCGGCCGGCGGGGAATGCTGTGCCGCGTCCTGCGAGGCGGGATGATTCGTCCCGGCGACGCCATCGAAAAGGCGGCAGCGGTCGTCTAAGGATTCGGCTTGCGGCGCAGCGACGGAGCTTCGGGAGGCCGGTTCTTGTCTTCCTTCGCCTTTTCGACCGGCTCATCCGGCGGAACCACCCAGTCGAACCCGCGCTCAGTCATCGTGCCGATGAAGTACTTCGATTTCCCGGCGATGATGGGCACTGCCGCGCGCAGAAAATCGCTGGAGTCCTGCGGCGCGGCTTTGTTTGCTTGGCCGTGGTCAATATCCTCCAATACCTTTAGAAACCTGGGCTGTCCTTTGGCAAGGTCATCAAAGTCCGGATAGTTTCCTTGAATTAACTGAAGTAGCGTGGGGCCTTCCATGTTCGAGGGATAGCGGACTTCCACCAGGGTTTTCGGCTCATGTTTCTCGGGCGGATAGAGCTGCGTAAACCGCGGGCGCAGCAGCCGGGTCTGCCAGAAGTCACCCCGCGTGGCGATCTCTTCCTGTTGAATCCGGTATTCAATCGTCCAGACTTCTGGGCCGTAGTCGTGCAAATATCCGATCACGACGACTTCGAACAGCGGCTCGTCGGCCGGGAAATCAATTCTGTGCTGAAGTTGGGAGACGAGCGGACGAAGGCGTTCGAGAAACGCTACGCCCATAGTGTCCAAATCAGGGGCAATTTCGTCAGGATTGGAACTGTAGTAGGGGCTAGTTCCACCGAGGCGCGCGAAATCCCTGTCGAGCCGCACGGGAACGGGGTCGGCCGTGTGCCGCCATTCGGAAGCGCCGAGGAGCACGCCGATATGGCCGGAGTCGATGCTCAGGACGCGCGGTGGGATCGAATTGGCTTCGATAGGATGATCAATGCCGGCGAAGATGATTTCATCTTTCGCGACGTGCACAATCACGCGGCCACCCGCAAGGTTCGCGACGATCTCGCCACCGCGATTAAGCTCCTGCGCGGCTGCCGCTGGAATGAGCGGAATCAGCGCAAGCAACGGAACCGCGACGGCACGAAAAATCCCGGTCAGATTTTCCTGCAGGTCGAAGTTTGCAAAGTTAACCATCGGAATGAGTCCGCGCTCGTGTCGCTCCGCGTCACGATTCGCTTTCGCTGTTATTGTACGATGCCTGCAGAGACATTTGGCGCTGCATTCCTAGCCTGACGGCCGCGATTCACGGCGCCGCCGCGAGGCGCTCGAAACCCTCAGCAAGAGCGCGTAAAATAGAAGATTGAACCGAGGAGCGGAATCGAACCATGGGACTACGCAAAGCGAAGAGCATCAAGCACAACGGCAAACAATTATCCGAGATTCTCGCGGCGCACGAACTTTTCTTCCGCGGAAAAGATGGTGGTGCTCGCGCCGATCTGAATGGAGCGGATTTGTCGCACGCGGATTTGCAGGGCGTCAATTTCAGCGGAGCCATTTTGCGCGGGGCGAATTTGGAAGGCTCGGATTTGCGCAAAGCCAAACTTCCCGGCGCGGACTTGTCCGGAGCGAATCTGCGGAAAGCAGACTTGCGCAATACGGATATGACCGAAGCGATTCTTCCCGGCGCGGATTTGACCGAAGCGCAAGCCAGCGGCGTGGAATTTTTCCGTTGCGACCTTTCGAACGCCGTGTTTCATCGCGCGCAACTACGTAACGTGAACTTGCGCCTCGCGAATATTAATGGAGCCAAATTTACCGGCGCGGACATGGGCGTGGCGATTCTGCGGGAAACCGACATCACCGGTGCCGATCTCTCCGGCGTGGACCTTTCGACCACGCTGATGCCGAAAGGCTACACGCAGCAAGCCAAACAGAAGAGCGCTTGAAGGCTACGGCGCGCGTGAACGTTACGGCGAGAAGTTGAACGCGCGGAAACCAAGCGGGGAGCAGATGTGCAAATGACGTATCCGCGTGGTAGCCTCTGCCGGAAATGAGCCGTTTTTTGTGTAACTAGTGGCCAGCCCAATTACCCAACTCGACGCCCTGGAAATTCGCGAACGCGTGCTCGACGTGATTCGCGGGTTGCTCGAGGAGTTGGGCAGCCACGGCGCCTTGCCAATTCTAAACGGTGCTTCGAAACTCGACCACGATCTCGGGCTCGGCAGCCTCGAACGCGTCGAACTTCTCGGGCGCCTCGAGCGCGCTTTTGGCGCGCGCTTGCCGGATCGCGCAGTCGCCGACGCCGACACGCCGGACGATCTTGCGCACGCCCTTCTCGTGGCACTCCAGGCTGAAACGCACAACCAAGCCGGTGACTCCGCATTGCGAACCGCGCTGGCGGCGCAAGAATCGGAACCCGCGGCGTCCGACGACGCCATCTTCTCATGCGAAACCCTCATCGACGTGCTCCGTTACCGCGGCACGCACGACGCGGAGTGCAAGCACCTCGTCATCTCCGAAGAAAAGGACGGTGCGGAGCACACGGTTACACTGACCTTCGGCGAGTTATATGCCGCAGCGCAACGTTGCGCGGCGGAGCTCGCGCGGCGCGGTGTGCCTGCCGGCGGACGCGTCGCGCAGATGCTGCCGACTTCGCGGTCGTTTTACGTTTCCTACGCCGGAATCCTGTTTGCGGGCGCAATTCCCGTTCCGATTTATCCGCCATTTCGCGCGGATCGCATCGAAGAATACGCCTCGCGCCAGGCGGCCATTCTCAAGAACGCTGGCGTCTGCCTGCTGCTCACCTTTCGCCAAGCCGACGCGGTCGCGCGCCTGCTCAAGCCGCGCGTTCCGTCGCTCGTCGAAGTTGCCGACGCGGAAAAGTTGCTCGACGCCGCCGACAAGGCTCCTCCGCCATCGCCGGGCGCCTTGCCCGCGCACTTGACCGGCGGTCGCGTGCGCAAAGCCAGCGACATCGCCCTGCTTCAGTACACCTCCGGCTCGACCGGCGACCCGAAAGGCGTCGTCCTCACGCACGCGAACCTGCTCGCCAATATCCGCGCCATCGGCGAAGCCGTAGCGGTGACTCGCAACGACGTGTGCGTGAGTTGGCTTCCTCTGTATCACGACATGGGACTCATCGGCGCGTGGCTTACGCCGCTGCATTTCGGCATTCCTGTGGCCGTCATGTCTCCGCTCGCGTTTCTCACGCGGCCGGAGCGCTGGCTGCTCGCGTTTCATAAGTACGGCGGCACCATCGCGGCGGCGCCCAATTTTGCGTACGAACTTTGCGTGCGAAAAATCTCCGACAAGGACATCGCCGGCGTCGACTTGAGCACCTGGCGCGCGGCACTGAATGGCGCGGAGCCAGTGAATCCGCAGACTCTCGAACGCTTCGCCGAGCGCTTTGCAAAACACGGCTTTCGCCGTGAAGCGCAGTTGCCAGTCTATGGCCTCGCCGAAGCTTCGCTCGCGGTGACCTTCCCTCCGCTCAATCGCGGACCACTCGTGGACCGCGTCGAACGCGAATCTTTCACCGCCGGAGGCCGCGCGGTCCCCGCGCGCAGCGACGATGCAACGGCCATCGCCTTCGTCTCTTCGGGCAAGCCAGTGCCCGGCCACGAAGTGCGCATCGTGGACGCCACTGGCCGTGAAGTCAGCGACCGCATGGAAGGTTTTCTTTGGTTCCGCGGACCTTCCGCGACGGCCGGCTATTACGAAAACGCCGCGGCGACCGCGACGCTGTTTCCGCTTGGACCGGCGTCAGGCGATACAGGCTACGCCTGGTTGAATTCCGGAGATCGCGCGTATCGTGCCGACGGCGAGATTTACGTCACCGGCCGCGTCAAGGACATCATCATCAAGGGCGGCCGCAATCTTTACCCGCACGAGGTCGAAGAACTTGCGGCGCGCGCGGAAGGCATTCGCAAGGGCTGCGTCGTAGCGTTTGGCGTGAAAGACGAGGCCTCGGGAACGGAAAAACTGATCGTCGTCGCGGAATCGCGCGAACGCGAAGAGTCTCGCCGCGCGGCCATCGCGGCGGTCGTGACGGAACAAATTTCCCGAGGGCTCGGCTTGCCAGCAGACAAGGTCGAACTCATCCCCCCTGGCAGCATTCCCAAAACATCCAGCGGAAAACTCCGCCGCGAAGAAACCAAGCAACTCTATCTCTCTGGAAGACTTTCCGCCGGGCGCGCGCCCGCATGGATCCAAATCGCGAAACTGGCCATCGCCGGCGCCGCTCGCACTGTCGGAGCTGACGTAAAGGCTGCTGCGCGGCGAACCGCGGAGATTCTCTACGGGATTTATTTCTCCGTCGTTTTCTTGCTGTGGATTGTGCCGTGCTGGGCCATCGTTAAATTCATCAAAGACCATCGCAAAGCTGGGCGCTTCACCTCGCAAGCGCTGCGAGTTCTATTTGCCGTTGTGGGTTGCCGGGTCAGGGTCAACGGAAAAGAATTTGTCGATGCGCCCGGCGCGAAAGTCTACGCCGCCAATCACGCCAGCTATTTTGACGTGCTTCCCCTTATGCTCGGCCTCGGCGTCTCCTATCGTTTCGTCGCCAAGCGCGAAGTTACGCAAATGCCCTTCATCGGCAGCTTTTTGCTGCAGATGGGGCATGTTTCCTTCGACCGCGGCGACGCGCAATCGCGCCTGCAGCAATCCGAAGAGCTCGCGGAATTTCTGCGCGAAGGCGAATCCGTTTTCGTCTTCCCCGAAGGAACCTTTACCGCTGAAGACGGAATTCGCCCGTTCCAATTGGGGGCCTTCCGCGCCGCGGTAGATGCTGGTGTACCCATCGTGCCAATCTCGCTCGCAGGCACGCGCCGGTTCTTGCGCGATGGCACATATCTGCCTCGCCCGTCGCACGTAACGATTACGGTTTCTCCGCCTATCTATCCGCAAACGGGAACGGCTGACAATGCTTCCGGTAAGTCCTCGAATTGGCACGAACTGATTCGCCTTCGCGACGCGACGCGCGAAGCCATCGCGCGTTATTCCGGAGAACCACTTTTGTAGCTGGCATGCGGTGGGCTGTGACGTCCACTTTTTTCTCGCCAAAAATTTTCCTTGGCAACTGCAACTAACAACGCCTCTGCGGCATCCCATTTACTCAAGAAAAGTGTGAGAACGCGGACCGCTGCCTTCCTGCCTAGGCACGCCGCGAAAGGCGATGCCGCCCGTACACCTGGTCCGTCACGGCGCAAATCGCGAGAAGCACAACTCAATGGAGGAGTTATGAATTGGAAAGTGGCAGTGTGTCTGTTCGGACTTCTTACGCTATCGCTTTTCGGCAGTTCGGCGAACGCGCAGGAAGAGCCGAAGGTGGACGTCTTTGCCGGTTATTCCTATGTGCGCGTGAATCCCAGTACCGCAGGCACTCCGAACTTCAGCCTGAACGGGGCCGAAGCTTCCCTAACCTATCATGTTAAGGATTGGCTCAGCGGCGTCGCCGATTTCGGAGGGTATACCAACGGAAGCCTTCCGGTGACCAAAGCCGCGGGCACGCTTTCGACGTATCTTTTCGGTCCGCGCGTGTCCTACCGCAGTTATCGCCGGTTCACTCCGTTCGGTGAGGCGCTCTTCGGCGTGGCGCATGCCGGCGGTGCCATCGCAGGCAGTCCAGGCACACACAATGTGCTGGGCATGGCTTTTGGAGTCGGAGTGAATTACCGGCTCAACAGCCGCTTTTCTCTCGAACCGCTCAAGGTGGATTACCTCTTGACCCGGTTTTCGGAAGGGACCCTTAACAATCAAAATCAGAACAACCTGCGAGCCTCCACGGGGTTCGTGGTGCATTTCTGAAAGCTTGCCTGGGATGTGAAAGCCGGCCTTCGGCAAAACGTTCCCGGGTAAACGACCGTTCAACCGGATCACCTTTTCGGTAGCCCGGTGCAAGGCAGAATGGCCGCGTACGTTTCAGGGCAGGCGCGGCCCTGGCACCGTGACAATGCAAATCACAATCAGAGGGGCCGCCTTTCGAGATCGGCGGCCCAATTTCTTGCACAAGAAAATTCCAAAGCCGTCCGTGCGTCACTGCATTAGGTTGTACGTCACCGTGATGAATGTATCGATTTCCACCGGGCGGCCGTTGAGCACCGTTGGGCGGTAGCGCCACTGCCGCACCGCGGCCTCCGCCGATTGCAGGAAGATGGGATCGCCGCTCACCACTTGCAGCGATTGAATCGTGCCGTCCGTCGCGATAACTGCCCGCAATTCCACGCGCCCGCCACGGCGGATTTGTTTTGCGAGCGGCGGGTAGACGGGCTCGACGCGATAAATGAGCATCGCGGGTTCCAGATGCGTCACCAGAATGCGGCGCGGCCCTTCCGGTTTTTGCGGAGCGGGCGGTTGCGGTTGCACCCTTGCGTCCTCAATCGGAATGCACCCAACGCACGGGGGAGCTGGCAACAAACCAGCAGGGCCCGCAGGCTCCGCGGGCGGATTTGGTGGCGTGGGATCTAGATGCGTCGGAATACGGGGCGGCGCGGCGTAGGGATTATTGCTGAAGTTAGGGCGCTGCGTCGGTTGTCGCACCGGTGCATTAGGCTGTTGCGGGGCGCGCGGACGCGCGTAGGGCGGAAGCGGTAGCACGCTCGCGTACGTGAGGCGCTCGGGCTTTCCGAACAGCGGCACCAAAATCATCGCCGCGACAATCGCCGTCTGCGCGGCGATCGAAATGACCAGCGCGCGCCGCCGGATGCGCCGCTCGCGCGCGCGTTGCTCCGCGCTTCCTTCCACGAAGCAGCCTTGCAGCGTGCCAAATTCGTTTTGTAGACAGGGATCGCCTTCGAAAGACATTACACACCTCCAGAAAAATTTCCCCTTGCGAGATGGAAAGAGTTTTTTGCGACGCCGGATCCTGTGGGTTGCTCTTGAGCCGCAGGAGACCGGCGCCGCGCTCGCAGGGATGTGAGGTGCGCGCGTCCTCAACGAATTGGACACCACCGCGGGACACAAGTTCCCGGTCGAGCGGCGCAGAATGCTATTGATCTTAAGTGACGTAAACGATGAGTAGCCCTGCCCCGCGCACTGGCCAAAACGGCGGAATGTACCCGCTGGAAGCCCGGTTCCTGTGAATTTTCGGATACGCGCAGGGAGTTTCGTTCATTTGCAAACTACTCGCCGCTCATCCATTTTTCGCATCCTATTGAATCTACAAAACTTAAGTAAATGAACCGAAAATCCTTTCTGCTGCATCCCATGGCTGAGGACGTGGATCCAAGGGAGGCTTTCCCATGAGCGCGCATAATGTCGAAACCATCGGCGTGCGCCGCACCGGTTGGGCTGCTCTGGACCGCGATCCGCAGCAGGACAAGGTCGAATTCGTCTGTCCCTACTGCGGCGCGCGGGACGAGAAGAATGCCCGCCGCGAGCGCACGCAATATCATTTCACCGACGGCTTTTTGCAGGACTTGCAAGGCGAAGTAACGCAGTGCCATTCGTGCAAGCGGTCGCTTCGCGTCGTGCCGGTGGTCATGCTGCATGACCAGGATGAACAGCGCCGGTTCGAAGCAGTGTTTTCTGATTTGCTGCTTACCGCGAAGAATTAATTCGTTGCCAAAATAAAACAGGGCGCGGCTTTTTTCTTCGCTGCGCCCTGAACTGTTTCGTTGGTTCGTTGCTGCTGCGGTTCTTAAGACCGCGGTGTTTTAGTGGCGATCGTGATCGTGATCATCCCAGTCGCGATCGGTGTGCCAGCGGTGCCCATCTTCATCCCACCAGCGATGGCGTTCGCGCCAGCAACGCGCGCGCGCTTCGGCCAGTTCGTGCCGCCAGTGGTCTGCTTGCCGGCTGTCCCATCCGTGATGTTCAGCGGCTTCGTGGAGTTTATGATCCGCATGTACCACGCGCCGTTGGCAGTCATCGTCATAGTCTGCCTTTGCGCTTGGCGCTCCCGTGAATGCCAGCAAACCGGCCAGTGCGGCCGCGGCTAGTGTCACCCTGCCCAACATCCCTTTTCGGTTCAAGAATGCATGCATCTCTCTTCCCTCCTGAATCGTGCCCGGCTGGGGTAGGGGACGTACATGCATAAAACACCGCGCGGCGGGAAATCTCTCGCCCTCAGTAGCACAGGCACTCCTGCCTTCACTCTTTCCTTTGCAAACTCTCAGCCCGCGGTTGGTAGTTTTGGAATAACGAGAGTTAGTACGCCTGGAGGAACGGATCAACTTCCATGTGGTATTTCTCGAGGCCCGCGCGAATCAGGTCAAACGCCTCGTTCGGGCTGTCCGCGAACTGCAGCATTTTGTACTCTTCTTCGTTGATCGTTCCCCAGTTCACCATGGCCTGCCAGTTCAGGACTTTGCCCCAATACTTGCGCCCGTAAATCACAATGATATTGTGCTTGGGCAGCTTTCCTGTTTGCAGCAGCGTCAGCATTTCCCAGAGTTCATCCATGGTGCCGAAGCCGCCGGGAAAAACGACCAGCGCCTTGGCAATCTGCGCGAACCACAACTTGCGCATGAAAAAGTAGTGGAAGTTGAAGCTCAATTCCGGGCTGATGTAAGGATTTGCAAATTGCTCGTGCGGCAGTTCAATGGATAACCCGATGGACTTCCCGCCCGCTTCGTACGCGCCGCGATTGGCTGCTTCCATGATTCCGGGGCCGCCGCCCGAGCAAACTACAAAACGCCGCGGGCGTGGCCCGAGTGTCAGCGCCCACGACGTAATTTTGTGCGAAAGCGCGCGCGCCTCTTCGTAGTACTGCGACATCTCCAAAAGACTCTTCGCGTGGCGCAGATCGGCACGGTGTCTGGCGCGCGTAGCGGCGGAAAGCTTCCTCACGTTGGTCTTCTTCAACCGCGTGAAACGCGCCTGCGCTGTTTCGCCCGACTCGATACGCGCCGATCCGAACATGACGATGGTGTCGGCGATGCCTTCGCGCTTCAATTGCACGAGGGGATGGAGATACTCGGCAAGAATGCGCAGCGGGCGCGCCGGCGTGCTTTCCAGGAATCGCGGATCTTCATGCGGCGCTTTGGGGGCGTGTTGGGGCTTGAGCTTGGGGTGTCCTGCGAACATGGGCTTTCGTCTCCGAGAGATGCAAACTGTCATTGTAGGAATCGCCAAGCCCCGCGGCAACGTCTTCGCGCGTCAATGCGTCGAAACAAGTACACTGCGAGCTTTCACGATGTCCCGTCTCGGGGAGAATAAGGTGCACATCAAACACAGCGCTTCCGCAATTTTGGTCTTTGTCGCCGCGTGCGCCGCTCCACTTCGGGCGCAATCTCCCCCGGGCCCCATGGCGCCGCGTCCGGGCGAGACGGTCCAGCAATCGCCTCCGGCTGCACAACTGAAGTTGCGCGTCGCGTTGGTGAATACTCCCGTCACCGTGCGCGACGCGAAAGGCAACATGATCAACAATCTCGACGCGGCGGATTTTCGCGTCACCGACAACGGCGTCGAACAGAAGATTTCGCATTTCGATATGGGCGGCGAGCCGGTTTCGCTTGTCGTGTTGATAGAAACCAGTTCACGCATCGAACCGCTACTCCCGGAGATGCGCAAGACCGGCATCCTCTTTACGCAAACGGTAATGGCGTCGGACGGCGAAGCCGCGGTAGTTGGCTTCAACGATGCCGTAGACAAGCTGCAGGATTTCACGAAGAACGCCGATGCGATTGAGAAGACCGTTGGCACGCTTCAATCGGGCACCGATGGCGCCAGACTGTACGACGCGATGGCCATTGCCGTCGAGATACTCAGCGGACGTCCGCAGCCCTCCGCGGATAAACCCGGCCGCCGCCGCGTGCTGGTCGTCGTGTCCGATTCCGTTGACTCCGGCAGCCAGGCGAAGCTCGGCGACGTGCTCCGCCACGCGCAGCTCGCGAACGTGACCATCTACAGCGTGGGACTTTCCGCAACACGCGCGCAATTGCAGTCCAAATCTAAAAATTCGGGGCCGCGGCCGTCCGCTCCGCCAGGAACTTTTCCCCTGCCGCCGCAGCCAGGCGTCATTCAGACGCCGACAACGGAAGCTCAGCGCGCCGGCAACATTGATTTAATGGCCGCCGCGGTTTGGATCGTGCAGCATGTGAATGAACGGGTAGCCGGAAATGCGATGGACGTCGCCGCCGCCGCGACCGGCGGGATGAATCTTTCCACGTACAAAGACCGCTCGATTGAAAATGCGATTGATGAAATCGGCGGCGAGCTGCACTCACAGTATTCCATCAGCTACACGCCAACCGGCGGCAACGACCTCGGCTATCACGAAATCAAAGTGCAAGTGAATCGCAAAGGACTGCACGTCCGCACACGCCCCGGGTATTACGTTGCCCCGCCGGAAAGCTGATTGACCGTCAGCGTCCGCGCTTCAAACCACTTGCTTCCAGAATCCAACTTCGCGCGAAGCCAGCAAAGCGTCCTTAAGCGCGTTCCAGCGCAAAAAGTGCGGTGTGTTTGTGTGGCGCGTGTGGTCTTCGCGGCTGGCCCAAACTTCGTGCAGCATGTATGCGCTCGGGCCCTCGGTCGCGCGGTACAAATCATACGTAAGGCAGCCGTCTTCTTTGCGCGTCGGTCCGACCAGCGCTCGCAGCTCCGCTTCGAGCAGCAAGTCCTGACCGTCTCTCGGCCGCAGTTGCACGATCAACGTGACCGCGTCCTTTGGCATTTTCTGGTCTAAGCGCCGCGTCCCCTGGCGCCCCCCACTGCTGTTTCTTCGTGCTTTGTTTCTTCTAGTCGAAGATTTCTTGTCCTTGCGTTTCGGCATGGTGCGCGGGATTCTACTGCAAGAGCCTCCCGATTCCCATGCACTCTGTTTTGTGCATTTCTCGTGGTAGGGTGGTCAAAAGGTCGGGCCTCCCACAGTGAACTTAACCCCTTTAGATGCAACACTTGCGAGACGATCCGTAACTGCTCATTCTAAAGGACTTATGGAAATACTAAATCCTTTAGATGCAACACTTACAAAATTGGCGGGGGGCCTGATCGACCCTTGCCTCTATTTTTCCGCGAGCTTCCGCCCCGCATTGAGGTTGTCAAAATTAAGGATGGTGTTGAGCACCAGTGAGTACGTCCCACGCGTCTCGCCGCGATACACTGGATTAATGGAGAATAAAACGACGTGGCCCCGCCCGGTGGGCACGTCGATAACCGCGGGATGCTGCGCGATTTCGTCACCGCCCTCCACGAGACCCGAGACGAGCAAATCCTTGTTATCCGCGTATCGGAGTATCACGCGCGGGCGATTTGCGGGGGGTATGACGCGATAGTTGTTGTGCAACTGCTCGTCCGTCAGCGGCGGATTCTCCCATATTTCGGACTTCGGCTCTTCCGTAACTTCAGTGGCCGGGCGCCCGACGGTGAAGTCTGGATCGTCCATGGTGCCGCGGCCGGTCGGCCGGGTGCGCATTTCGCCGCCCAGCCGCCGGAATCCGCGACCTCCGGAAACGCTGCTCAGAGAAAAAATCGGCCCGTTCTCGCAATACGCGGAAAGCTTTTCGTCGTAGCCGTACGCGATCGGACTGGCGCCATCCACCAACCGCGTGCCGACAACGGAACCGATAATCTTCATGCGTTGCGCGTTGCCGAGGCTGACGCCATCGGCCAGTCCAATGGAAAGCGCGAAACGCGACGTGTCCGTCGCGGTGAGCAGCACGCCGCCTTTTGCGATGAACGATTGCAAGTGCTCGACGCCGTCCCAACCGAGGCCCGGGCGCATGTCATCGGTCGAATCATTTTTTCCGACGAGGTTCGGCGTCTCCGGCGTATTTTTCCAAGGCAGCGGATTGCCCCAATCATGCGGCAAGCCGTTGATGATCGCCGTTGGGCTGGAAGCGAAGCCGACCGGAGGAAACAGAATCACATCGTACTTCGCGTTCAAGTCCGCGGTCTTGCTGACGGTTTGCGTGCTGATGTAATCGTACGGGACCCCCAGCAGATCGAGCGCTTGCCGCCACCAGCCTTCCGTCTGCGTGCTCAGCCAGGTATGCACCAGCGCGACGCGCGCGGCGCGAACGGCGTGCGTTTTGACGGAAGGGGTCGCGCTAATCGCCGTGGCTTGCAGGCCGAGAGCGGCGATTGCGTCATTCAACTGCGGGCGGGTGACGCTGCGGATGAGAAATGAGCCGCGGCTGAATTTTTTGCCGCCGCTCTCGAACGGCTCTTCCGCGGCATCGATCGAGGCGTCGCGCAGCTTGTATCGCAACGTCGCAAGCGCAGGCTCGGCGTTGTTATTGATGGCGAACGTCATGCCGTCGCCGGCAGTGACGCCGCCCCGCGCATGGATCTCGTTCACGCGCTCCACCGGCACGTCGAGGACTTTGGTGTCCGTAACGCGCGTCACCTGCACGTGAAACAACTCTCCGAACGTCCAACCCGTGTCGTCATACGGAGTTTTTTGCGGATCGTCGGGACTCCAATACTGGTAATCGAGCAGCGCGTCGGCGATGCGCGAGTACGGCTGATCCATGCGGATGATGTAGCTTCCCGCCGGAAATTCGTGCGTCGTTGGAGCAGCCGCTTCCTTTTCCTTCGCGTCCTTGTCACTTTTTCCGTTCGTCTTGGGGGATTTTTTCGCCGGCAAGGTGACGGTAAACGCCGACGTCGCGCGCGAAATTTCCACTGCCTGCTTCTGCAAGACGCGCAACAGTTCCGCTTGCGATCCCGGCCGAGGGTCATCGCCCGTCAGAACGTACGCCGCCGGCCCTTCCGCCGTCGGTTTTGTCACCGAGCGTTTCGCCTTCAAATAGAAATTCTTCAGGAACAGCCGCTTGTTCTCGTTGAAGTAGTGCAGCGACGTGAGCAGGCCGGTCTCTTCGTAGTTGTTGTTGTCGCGCTGCGACCAGAGCGTCTTCGGCAGCGGCGGGTTCTGCTTGTACCACGTGCGCGCGTAATCTTGGGGGTCGAGCGTGCGCTCGAGAGTATCCGCTCCGCCATTGCCAAACGTCTCGTACAAACGGCTGATGCCGTTGTGCATCGCCGCGATAAACATCAGATAGCCCGGCGACCAGGTGTCAAACACGCCGTGCGTAAAAACGCCGGGCATGCCGAACTTGGTCATGTCCGAAACGTTGCGCCAGCCAATCATTTCCCACTCGTCGGTCAGTATCGGATCCACCCAGGCGTTGAACGGACCATCGCCTGCAGTGTTGTCGTAGAGATACGGCACGGATTCGTGCAGATCGTGGAGCACTTGCGCTTTCCAGCCGGCATATGTGTTCAGCACATTTTCGGTGAGCTTGAGCGTCACGCCCATGGCGTCGCGATTGTTGTCGTGCGCCACGTACTTGCCCCAGTAAATCAGCGGAGGATAAAAATCCTTTGGGTGCGCCAGATGCCATTTGTAAATGTCCACCATGCGGTCGCGCCCATCAACTTCGACCACCGGGGTGATGAGCGTGATCATGCCGTCGCGAATTTCGCGGATGTACGGACTTTCGTCTACCGCGAGGCGATACGCGAGTTCCATCAGCGCGGTCGGCGCGCCAGTTTCCGGCGAATGGATGGTCCCGGTAATGTAGTAAACGGGCACAGCCTGCGCCAAGAGGCGATCAGCTTCGGCGTCGTCGAGCTTTATTGTGCGCGGATCGGCAAGCTTTGCGAGGCGAGCTTTGTTCTCCTCGAGATTCTTCAGGTTTTCCGGAGACGAAACCGCCACGGCGATCATGTCCCGTCCTTCTTCCGTTTTGCCGATGTTGAACACCTTTACGCGCGGGCTCGCTTTTTCGAGCATCCCCATGTACTTGTACACGTCTTCGGCGTAGGGAAGAATTCCGGGCGCGCCGGAAACGTCGCCCAGCACAGCTTCAGGAGTCGGAACGGTCTTCGAGGCAGGCAGATAATCCACCAGCGGCGACGTGAAATACGGCTGCGTCGTGTACTTGCGAATCTTTGCCGTGTACGCTTCGTCGACCGGTTGCTTCGGATCACGCGCCGGCGCAGTTTCTCCGTCCCCCAAAGCGGCCGCCCCCGCTACGAAACACAGCAGCAACACCGCGAAACTTCGTACGACGACTAACCGTACTTTTTCCATGCAGGTCATTTTGTTCTCCCGAAGTAAGTGGAACGCGGATTGTAGCGCAGCGGTTACTCGGGGGCGACAAAAGTTATGCACACCGGCGAAGGCACGTCGACGGTCTGGCCGGTGGGCGTCAGGCTCCCGGTCGCGGAATCGATGTGAAAGACGACGATGCTGTTCGATTCCTGATTCTCCGCGAGAAGAAAGTTCCCGGTTGGATCAATGACGAAGTGCCGCGGCGTCTTGCCGCCCGTCAAGACGTGGCCGAGAGGCCGCAGCGTTCCTTTTTTCGCGTCGATCGCAAAAATGGCGATGCTGTCGTGCCCGCGATTGGAGGCATACAGGAATTTCCCGGAGGGATGCACGGCTATCTCCGCGGCTTCCTTCCTGCCGGTGTAATCGTTTGGCAAGGCTGAAATCGCCTGCAGATTCTTAAGCACGCCGGATTTCGGCTCGTAAGAAAACGCCGTCACGGAGGAGTCCATTTCGCTGAGGACATAGACGAATTTGCCGTTCGGTGAAAACGTCACGTGGCGCGGGCCGGCGCCGGGCTTCACTTTCGCGAATCCATTCAGGCTCGGCGTGAAAACCCCGCGCAGCGCATCGAACGCGTAAACAATCACCTCGTCGAGGCCGAGGTCCGCGACGAGCGCGAAACGGTTGTCGGGCGATGTGCCAATCCAGTGCGCGTGCGGGCCTTCCTGGCGGCTCTTGTCCGGGCCAGAGCCGGAATGCTGCACGAAGCCGCTGGCCGTAGCGAGGCTGCCATCTCCCTGAATGGGGAACGACGCGATATTCCCGCTGTCGTAGTTGGCGACCAGAGCAAACGCAGCGGTTTTGTCCAGCGAGATGTAGCATGGGCCCGCGCCGCGCGAGGGAACCTGATTGAGCAGCGTCAGCGCTCCGGTCTTGGCGTCGATAGAAAATGCGCTGACCGCACCAGTGGTCCCGCCGTTGAAGTTGCCGACTTCGTTTACCGCGTAGAGAAATTTTCCGTTGGGATGCACCGCCAGGAAAGAAGGATCAACGGCTTCCGCCGCGACGCCCAGCGATGTCAGTTGGCCCTTCTGCGCGTCAAAGCGGTAGGCGTAGATGCCCTTGCTGGCCGTTTTCGACGTGTAAGTGCCGACGTACGCGATGGACTGAGCTTGCGCGGGCGCCGCTTGCTGCGCGCCGAGCCGCGCAGGAAGAAGAAGCGTCGTGCAGGAAAGAAGTATGAGAACAAATGATCGTCGCGTGATTTTCATGAGGAGGATTTTAGCACTGGACGAAGAAACCGCCCTGAGCGAACCGCGAATTCATCCACGCGCCTCAACGCCGACGGTGCCGCGCTCGCAGTCCGCGCGTCGGCGAATTGACATTACTTCTTTTCTTCTTCGTTCTCTTCTTGCAGGACGGCCGCGGCCGCTACCGAGTCGCCTTCTTCGAGCCGCAGCAAGCGCACGCCCTGCGTTGAGCGGCCGGCTTCGCGGATTTCGTTGGCGTGCACGCGGATCACTTTGCCGTCGTGCGTGATAATCATGACGTCGGATTCTTCCGTGACTTGCAGCGTGGCGACCACGAAGCCGTTGCGATCGGTGGTCTTCATGTTCGTAACGCCTTTGCCGCCGCGCGCCGTGATGCGGTATTCCGCCAGCGGCGTGCGCTTGCCGTAGCCTTTTTCGGCAACGGTGAGCATGAGCGTTACCAGAGAATCCTTGATCTGCTCATTCTCCAGTTCCTCAAGGTTCTGGCTCGTGGTTTTGTGTTCTTTGGCGATGATTTCGAAATCGGGCTGTACCGCGTCCATGCTGACGACGTAGTCGGTCTTGTCGAGGTCCATACCGTTGACGCCGCCAGCGTTGCGGCCCATCGGGCGAACTTCAGTTTCGCGGAAGAGAATCGCCTGGCCTTCATGGCTGGCGAGAAAAATCATTTTTTTGCTGTCGGTCAGCTTGGCGCCGATGAGTTCGTCGCTGCCGTCGAGATTGATGGCGATAATTCCCGTTGATCGCGGATTGGAAAATTCCGTGAGCGCGGATTTTTTCACCGTGCCGCTCTTGGTGGCCATGAAGACGAAGCTGCCCTCTTCTTCGAGGTTGTGCGCGGCGACGAGCGCGGTGAGTTTTTCGTCTTCCTGGAATTTCACAAGGCTGGAAATCGCTTTGCCTCGCGTGGCTGCGGCGGCTTCTGGCAATTCGTAAACCTTGAGCCAGTACACGCGGCCTTTCGAAGTGAACAGCAAAATGTAGCTATGCGCCGAGGCGATGAAGAGATGTTCAACGAAGTCTTCTTCTTTCGTACGCGCGCCAATGCGGCCCTTTCCGCCGCGCGATTGATGACGATAAATCTCGACGGGCGTGCGCTTGATGTAGCCGGCGTGGCTCACGGTGATGAGCATGTCGGTGTCGGCGATCAAGTCTTCGAGCTTGATCTCGTCGACTTTGTCAACGATTTGCGTGCGGCGGTCGTCGCCGTAGGCCTTTTGCACTTCGCGGAGTTCCCCGGTGATGACTTGCTTCAACTTTTTTTCGCTGGAAAGGATTTCTCTTAGCTCGGCGATGAGCTCGCGAATGGACTTCAATTCCTTAAGGATTTCGTCGACCGAGAGCTGCGTCAGGCGGTGCAGTTGCAATTCGAGGATGGCATCCACCTGGGCGGCCGTAAGGCCGTTGATTCCGCGCGTGGCTTCGCCTTCGAGGTCGGCGACGCGGTACTTTCGGCCGTCGAGCTTGACGCCGGCGACCTTCTTCGATTTGCCGTTCTCGGTGATGGTGACGTCTTGCTCGGAAAAGAAGTTCAGCAGGTTCTGCTTGGCCTCCGCGCGGCTGGCGGACCCGCGGATAATGCGAATGACATCGTCCAGGTAATCGAGAGCAATCTGGTAGCCGACGAGGATGTGCTCGCGCTCTTCCGCTTTGCGCAATTCGTACCGCGTGCGGCGCAGCACCACGTCGCGACGATGTTCGAGGAACAGCTTGATCAGGGGAATGAGTCCCAACTCGCGCGGCTGGCCGCCAACGATGGCGAGCAGGATCATGCCGAAGGATTCCTGCATCTGGGTGTGCTTGAAGAGGCTGTTCAGAATGAGCTGCGATTCTTCGCCGCGCTTCAGCTCGATGACGACGCGCATGCCTTCGCGTGAGGATTCGTCGCGCACGTCGGAGATGCCGTCGATCTTTTTGGTTTGCGCCAGTTCGGCAATGCGCTCGATGAGCGTCTTTTTGTTGACCTGGTAGGGTATCTCGGTGACCACGATGTTCTCGCGGTCCTTGCCGACTTCTTCGATAGCGGCCTTGGCGCGCATCGTGAACGTGCCGCGGCCAGTGCGGTAAGCCGCCTCGATGCCCTCGCGGCCGGCGATATACGCCGCCGTCGGAAAGTCCGGGCCGGGCACAAGCTTCATGATTTCTTTCAACGGCGTGTCGGGTTTTTCCAGCAAGACGACTGCCGCTTCCACGATTTCGCGTAGATTGTGCGGCGGGATGTTGGTGGCCATGCCGACGGCGATGCCACTGGCGCCGTTGACGAGGAGATTGGGGATGCGCGACGGCAGCACGAACGGCTCTTCGCGCGTCTGGTCAAAATTGGGAACGAAATCAACGGTTTCTTTTTCCAGGTCGGCGAGGATGTCCTCGGAAATTTTCGCCAGCCGCGCTTCGGTGTACCGCATCGCCGCCGGAGGATCGCCGTCCACTGAGCCGTAATTCCCCTGGCCGTCGATGAGCGGGTAGCGCATGTTGAAGTCTTGCGCGAGGCGGACGAGCGCGGGATAGATGACTGCTTCGCCGTGGGGGTGATAGTTGCCGGACGTGTCGCCGCAGATTTTGGCGCATTTGCGATAGCCGCGATTGGAGGCCAAGCCGAGATCGTTCATGGCCACGAGGATGCGCCGCTGCACGGGCTTTAGTCCGTCGCGCACGTCGGGAAGGGCGCGCGCGATGATTACGCTCATGGCGTAGTCTAGATAGGACTTCTTCATCTCGGCTTCGATATCCACGGGTAGGAGTATCGACTTGTTGGTTTCGTCAGCCATTGTTCCTCAGTAGCACAGGCACTCTTGCCTGTGTTTATTTCGCTCCACGGAGTCCTTGCATCGCACAGCCAGGGCGATTCCTGTAGCTCACCCCTTCAGGGGTGAGGATTGTTCGGCGACAGAATCCTCAGACCCAAAGGCCTGAGCTAAAGTCGTTTCGGCGCGTGCTCGAGCGCGTACGCTTTCACAGTGTCGAAAGCGTCTGCCGCGTTCGTGAAGCGCCGCGTCGCGAAAGCTGCTGCGATCTCACGCAAGAAAACTTCGCGCTCGGCATCGCTTGCGAATTCAAGAGCCAGGCCGCGATCGTTGTCGGGCGCGTCGGTCGGCGTCGCGCGGAATTCGCTCACGCTCAATCCGCGCAGCCCCGGTAACGTCGTCCAGCCCAACTGCCATTTCATTGCGCAGCCTTCGTGCGCGGCCGCAAGAAATAAAACGCAGCTATGCCCATCGCGAGCACGAGCAACGACGCCAGCAAATCCACTTCAAGAACAGTGTGCCAACTTTCCGTGCTCACGGCGTCTCCCATTCCCAGCGCCGCGCGCCACTGGCGAAACTCGCTCAACAGACGTGGCAGGCGAAACCCGACAGTGCCAACCGCGGCGAGCAGCAATCCCCAGCGAATGGCGTTCTTGACCGAGCCGGCGTCGGCCGAATTGGCTTCCGCGCTCACGCTTAAATATCCAGGTTCACGACTTCCAGCGCGTTTTCTTCGATAAACTTGCGCCGCGCTTCCACGTTTTCGCCCATCAACGTGCTGAAAATATCTTCCGCGGCAACGGCGTCCTCGAGTTTGACCTGGAGCAGCGTGCGCGTGTCCGCATTCATTGTGGTGTCCCAGAGCTGCTCGGCGTTCATTTCGCCCAGGCCCTTGAAGCGCGTGATGGTGAAGTCTTTCTTCGCGTCTTCCACGACGTAGCTAAGGACGTCACGCACGTTTTCCTTGGTGATCTTGTCGCCATTGCGAGCGACCGTGAAAGGCGGCTTGTTGTATTCCTCGATTTGCTTCGCGAGGCCGCGCAGGCGCTTATAGTCGGCGGTCGAAGCCAGAGCCCAGCTGATTTTCTGATTGTGCGGAGGGCCGAACTGAATTTCGTGGAGGCTGTGCTCTTCGTCGAATGCGACTTTGCCTTCGAGCTTGAGTTTGGCTTTCTCGATCTCTTTCAACAGCTTTTCCAGGGCCTTCTTGTCCTCGAAATCGGTCTTTTTCTCGAGCCCGCTTTCGGCGAGCAGTTCGACCAGGCCGTTGTCGCGGAGCCGGCGGCCGAGTTTTGCGGAGGCGGCTTCGTATTCCTGCACGTTGAGCAGGAATTTCGTGAGGGCCGCGCCTTCCAGCGAAACGCCTTCCTTAGCCTTCACGACGTGGTCCTCGGTGGCGTGTTTCATCAACTCGTGGGCGAATTCGCGCTCGTCCCGGATGTAGCGCTCGCTCTTGCCGCGCTTGACGCGGTAGAGAGGAGGCTGCGCGATGTAAATGTGGCCGCGCTCGATCAGCTCCTTCATGTGCCGGAAGAAAAACGTAAGCAGCAGGGTGCGGATATGGGATCCGTCCACGTCGGCATCGGTCATCAGAATGACTTTGTGGTAGCGCAGCTTTCCGGCGTCGAAATCGTCTTTGCCTATGCCGGTACCCAGCGCGGTGATGATGGCGCGAATTTCTTCGTGCCCAAGCATCTTGTCGTAGCGCGCCTTTTCGACGTTGAGAATTTTGCCTTTAAGCGGCAGGATGGCTTGATACTTGCGGTCGCGCCCCATCTTCGCGGAGCCGCCGGCGGATTCGCCCTCAACCACGAATAGTTCGCAGCGCGACGGATCGCGCTCCTGGCAATCGGCGAGCTTGCCGGGCAGGCCGCTGGAATCCATGGCGGATTTGCGGCGCGTGAGTTCGCGCGCTTTGCGCGCCGCTTCGCGGGCGCGTGCGGCGTCAATGCACTTGCTGATGATGCGCCGCGCTACCGTCGAGTGTTTCTCGAACCATTCGCCAAGCTTGTCGTTCACCAGTTGCTCGACGTCGCCCTTGATGTCGCTGTTAAGCTTGCCTTTGGTTTGGCCTTCGAATTGCGGCTGCGGCAAGCGCACGCTGACAACGGCAACCAGGCCCTCGCGCACGTCGTCGCCAGTGATGGTCACTTCGTCTTTCTGCTCTTTTAACATTCCCGCGGACGACGCGAAGTTGTTGATGGTGCGCGTGAGCGAAGAGCGGAAACCGGAAAGGTGCGTACCGCCATCCACGGTGTTGATGGTGTTGGCAAAGGCGAAGACGTTCTCGCCGTAACTGTCGTTGTATTGCAGCGCGATTTCTATCTCGACCGTACCGCGCTTGCCTTCCATATAGATCGGTGAATCGTGCAGCGTTTGTTTACCGCGATTCAGGTGCTTTACGAATTCGGTAATGCCGCCGGTAAAGCGAAACTCCGCGGTTTTTTCGGAGCGCTCGTCGGCGAGTGTAATTTTCAGTCCCTTGTTCAGAAACGCCAGTTCGCGCAGCCGCTGCGAAAGCGTGTCAAAGCTGAACGAAGTTTTCTCAAAAATCGTCGGATCGGGATGGAACGTGACTTTCGTCCCGGTCTTGCGTGTTTTTCCGGTTTGCTTCAGCTTCGACGTTGGTTTGCCGCGCTCATACGTTTGTTCCCACACTGCGCCGTCGCGCGAAATCTCCAGCTCGAGCCAGTCGGAAAGCGCGTTCACAACAGAGACGCCGACGCCGTGCAAGCCGCCGGAAACTTTGTAGGTCTCGCTATCAAACTTTCCGCCGGCGTGGAGCACCGTTAGGACAACCTCTGCTGCAGGCCGCTTTTCCGTGGCGTGCATGTCTACGGGAATGCCGCGGCCGTTGTCCACGACGGTGACGGAGTCATCGGCGTTCACGGTGACGTTGATTTCGTCGGCGAATCCGGCCATCGCTTCATCGACGGAGTTGTCCACGACTTCCCAGACAAGATGATGGAGGCCCATTTCGCCGGTCGAGCCTATGTACATCGCGGGGCGCAGCCGCACCGCCTCGAGCCCGCCGAGCACTTTAATGGACTTCGCGTCGTACTGATGCCCCGGAACTTTTCCAGTCACCGCTTCTTTGTCGCCCATGAACGCTCCCGACGAAATTCGCGCGGCGCGAGGCGAACCGCGAGACATGCGGAGGGCCCGGCCGCTCAAAAAACCCAGCTAAATCTTTTGTGAAGCGAGGAAAGGCGTGCTCGTGAACTGCTCCGTACGTCGCCTTACCCTTTGATCCCGGCCGCAAGCGGCCAGAACTCGTAGGGTTCCTGCTCCATCCCATCTCGCGCAGCGAGACGTGGCGAAGACTCTGTTAACTCCAAGCAACCTGATCGCTGGCTCCTGGCGCAGAGCCACTTTGTGAGACCGGGTTCACTTGGCCGACGTGCCGATTTGGAGGTTACAAAACTACGAATCGACAGCCACTTCAGTGTACCCGAATTTGCGGACTTTCTCAAGGCTGAGGTCTGATTGTGGTAGCCTATAACCGACTTATTTTGATAGCGTTAGCCGATTTCTCCGAATCCGAGCTCCGCATGTTTCCAGCAAGGATCCGTGGCGGCAAGCTAGGAATTTATCGTTGCCTACGCGCTTCACGTTGTACTAAAGTCCGCTCCAAATTCACGATCAGGTATCCAATGCCATCCCTCGCCCCCATGCCACCGGTCGTTCTTGCGAATCATGATCTGGTCGAATTTGGTGCACAATGGACAGCAAACGGACAAAGACTGTCTCGCACCCCTCCATTCTCATCAATGCAACTTGGAAATCTTGCGAATACTGCGGTAGCCGCTTCACTGGCTGCGATGCTCGGCGGCGTGCCCATTGTGCCTCCAATTAACTCAAATTCTCTGCTCCCTCCACAACAGGACTGTGTTGAGTTGGGAGAAATTCGCATTGTTGGCGGCATTCGACCGCAGAACTTTGATGTCGGCTATCGACCCGACGGGGTGAGATTTGCTTTTGATAGCAAGACTCTCAACGATCTAAAAAGCGTGGGCAAGAACTATCAGAATATGATCAACGATCTAGCTACTGAAGCCGCAACCGTCCATACACGGTTTCCTTACGCAGTGGTCGGGTTCATGGTTGTGATCCCGTCCCCTTGTCTGGTGGAACCACAACGCTCCGCGCTGGTCGGGCGGCTCGAGGGTCTCAATCGGAGAGTGAGCATCGACGAACCCGCTCACTTGGCCGAAGCTATCGCGCTTGTAGCTTGGAGCCCCGCAACAGGACTGATCGACCCTGCAGTTCCAGTCAATGGTTCATCAATCCGCATCGAGGGATTCTCTGGGAGGGTACAGGCGGCTTACTTCAACAGGTATCAGGGGATGCCTCCTCACGTCTAGGGGCGCGCTTTCTCCCGCGGCTTCCCCAGTCACCGGGCTCCTCCTTCCCTTTCTGCGCTCTCTCAGCTTTTCCCAAATTCGACTGAGTGACCCTATGTCTGCCCACGAAAGACCCATACCCTCATGCAGAATCAGCTGATCTGTCCTTTTCAGAACAACCTGGATCTTGCCGTCGCGAATCAATCTGTCGTTTTCTTCGAAATTAATCTTGTCTGCGCCTCGCAGCGGAATTGGCAGCTTGTCTGCCTCACTTGGTTCGAGTTCAAGAACTCCGCCGCCGTAGCTGCGACCCAAGAGCTCCGCAAACGCGAATGTGAGGGAGTTGAGAAATGCAGCTGCGACCTTACGGGGGTTAATGCCATCCCTGAATCGCACCCTGTGAATCGTGTCTGTAGACGTCGCGTTGGCCTCATTGACGATCAATTTCGGGAATTGGTGGATTTGGCGCAGAAGGAAACCGTCAGGAACATAGGTTGATGGCACCGTATACCAAAATTTCCGGATCCGACATTTATAACCTAGGTTGAGCCCTTGTTCTTCCCCCTGCTCAATATACTTGCGAATCTGCGCTGGCAGATGCTTTTTTTCACACGGCGGAAAGCCAAGAAGATGCACAGCGTGCCCTCGGCTTGAGTTTTCGAGCCAATCTTTCTTAGTGAAGATCGTCCCCTCAAGGTGCGCACTGCGTGAAACCAACGGTTTGCTTACTTTTTCTAGACCGCTTAACGTGGCGATTTCATCCGTGACGACAAAGAAATCGTTCAGTCCCGTGACAACACCAACGTCCGTGTCACCCAGATCGCCAAGAATCGTGAGTCTCGTATCCTGTCGGAGTGCGCGAATGAGCCCGATTTCCCCGTTTGTAAGGTAATATTGGGTCCACTTTTCCGTCGTGTGATCGACTGACTTAAACCCGTCTTCTCCGAAAGCTTCTACTTTGTGACTCGCGAGATCATTTACGCTGTCAAGTTCTACTAGTTCGATTCCATTCTGGGAATTACCGCGGCGCTCTGCAAGCAGCAGAACAACCTCTTGCTGTACGGCGCCAAAAGCCAGACGCCGAAAAGTGACTACCTTTATTCTTTCAAAGTGCCTGCTCAGAAACGACCTTAATTCTGCAGCATAGCTCACCTGCAACAGCTCTGCCGGAATCACCATGCCTAGACGACCGTCCGGCTTGAGAAGGACGGACGACGCGACCAGGAAGGGCACCCACGCATTCGTGAGGCGATTAGGATGAAGGTTGTATTGGCGCATCAATTCAAACGCTGGCGCGCGGTGAGATTCGAGAAAATGCTGATACCTAATGAAAGGAGGATTACCAAGCACAACATCGAAGCGGGTCTGGCCTATCCTGTGCGCGCAACCACCAAAAAAATCCCCTGGATAGAGTTTACTGCCATCGACGCCCAGGGCGCGTACTTTACGCAGAGCCCGCGTGAGTTCCGGCTTCTCAATTTCAAATCCGCAGATTTGTTTGTCAACTTGCGTAGATCTCGCTTTGAGCTTATGTAGCCTGCGAATGGCCGCCTCAATGAATGCGCCATCTCCAAGGCTTGGCTCTAAAACAGAGTCGGAGCGGGATCGAATCGCCCAATCGCTGAGAAAGGTCGCGATCGGCTTTGGAGTGTAATATGCCCCTCGAAGCTTGGTGTCGCTAGGTGTGGATTTCATGGATTGAGGTTTGCCAGTCTTCTGCAAAGTGAGCTCTGGAAGAGTGCATGGACTTTGCGCTGAAGGTAAAACGTTCGATGCATTTCGAGATTTAAAGCTTAAAATATTGTGATATCCTGACTTTGTCAAGTCTAAATGTGTGTTCCAGTCGAACGATAATTGCTTCATGGGACGTAAACGTAGAATCGACGTTTCTGCGCGAGGCACAACTATTTCGCTCACGGCCTCCCAGAAGTCCCTCATCCGCAAGTTACAGACCAAACGGTTAGATCAAGGGGAGACGGAGCCCTTGCTGAATGAGGTGGTTATAGAAGGATTGAAAGCGCTCTTTGAGAAGGAGGGTTTTTCAGGAGCAGAATTGGAATCGGCTTTTCCAAAAACGGAATTGCGAACGGCTGCCATCCGAATCTTTCCAAAACGGAAGCCCCGGCGTTAGATCCGCATGGGCATGATGATGTAGCGATAACGGTAGGATTCGTCGGCAAGCGGGCGCATCTGGCCGGCGGATTGTTCGTCTTTCAACTCGATGCTCACCGGTCCGTCGGCGGCGGCACTAAGGAAATCAAGCATGTACGCAGAGTTAAAGCCGATCGAGATGGCGTCGCCTTTGTATTCCTTTTCGATGTTTTCCTTAGCCTCGCCGTACTCCGGACTTGACGCGGAGATTTCCACGCCCTCAGGCGAAACAGACAGCTTCACCGCGTGCGAGCGTTGATCCGCGAGTTGCGATACGCGCCGCACGGCATCGGTAAGCTCGCCGCGCTCCAGAACGACAGTCTTGTTGTTGTCGCGCGGCAACACGGCTTCGTAATTCGGAAACTGGCCGGTGAGAATGCGCGAAATCAGCAAGCGATGCCCGATCTGAAAAAACAGGTGGCTCTCGTCTTTGGCGAATTCGATCGCGGTGCCTTCTTCTGTTGCAGCGGCGAGTTTCTCCACTTCATCCATGGCTTTTTTGGGGACGAGCACTTTCACTTCGGCGTTCAGCCCCGCGAGTTTGTGGTCGGTTTCGGCAAGCGCCAGACGGTGGCCGTCAGTGGCCACCATTGCAAGAGTATCCGGTTTCAGCACCAGCAGGCCGCCGTTTAGCGTGTAGCGTGACTCCTCCATGGAAATTGCAAATTTTGTTTTCGCAATGAGGCTCTCCATAATTGCGGCAGGCAGTTTGACGAGAGTATGCGGCATGGTGGGGAGTGCGGGAAAATTCTCCTTTGCCATTCCCACCAGCTTGTATTTCTTTTTATCGCTGACCACTTCGACCCAGTGATTTTCCAGTAGCTTGACCTTGATCTCGCCTTCCGGGAGCAAGCGCACGAGTTCTAGAAGTTTTTTCGCGGGGATAGTACCCGCGCCTTCTTTCTTGATCTTCGCTTCGCACGATGTGCGCACGCTGAGTTCGAGATCCGTCGCGGTGATGGTCAGACGGCTGCCCTTAGCCTCGACGAGCAAATTCGAAAGAATTGGGATCGTCGTTTTGCGCTCGACGACGCCTTGCGTCGTGTTCAGTTCATTCAACAGCGCGGATTTTGTTACGCTGAATTCCATCGCTTGATGTTCCTCGCGCGCGGTACCTGGTGCGCTCATGGGGCTCCTTACTACATGTCTGCCGCTGCTGTACTGTACTCGCTTTTTAGACCAGTGAAAAGCCCGCACACGTCGCACTTCTTGTGGAAAAAATGGAAAACAAGCAGCGCCATCCGTGCTATGGCTGCGCGTGTCGCTGGCACGTTTTCCTCAAACACAGACGTCACAAGCTCTTCTGTAAGAGCATGCAACCGAATTTGCCTTGATAAGCCTTGTTGTTGTGACGAGCGCTGTGGAACCGAGGAAAACGTCGCAAGTCCTTTAGCCATGAGGCGCTCCATGCGCGCGAGTCATGCGCGAAATTGTGGAATCAGTCCAAAAATCGCGACCAAAACTATGTGCCGTTAGTCCTGGGACAATTTCATCCACAATGCCAAACAGTTTTTCCGCAAGTTCTCCTACGCGAATTCACAGGCAAGCACGGGAAAAATATTCGCGCGCAGAAATATTTGTATTGCTGAATTAGTGGGACTAAAGAAGAGGCGGCGGATGGCCATTAACCCCCGCGAAGTGTCGGTTAGTTAGGAAACGAAATTTAGCGATACGTCCGACTGCTATTGGAGGGTGTCCATCAGCCGCGTGATGGTGCGGTTTAAATCTTTGTCGGACCTTCGCATTTCTTCGATCTTATTGATGGAGTGCAGCACGGTGGTGTGATGTTTCCCGCCGAACTGCCGGCCGATCTCCGGCAGGGACGCGGTGGTGAGTTGCTTTACGATGTACATCGCGACTTGCCGCGGAAACGCGATCGCGCGGGTGTTGCTGCGAACCTTCAGGTCCTGCTCCCGCATGTTGAAGTGTTCGCTCACCCGCTTCTGAATCAGGTCGATCGTGACGCTCTTTTCCTGTGAGGCGATGATATTGCGCAACACTTGCTGCGCAGTGGCGAGCGAAACCGTGGCTCCTGTGAGCGAAGCGAACGCCATCAGCCGCGTCAATGCGCCTTCAAGCTCGCGCACATTCGATTTGATCGCGCGCGCGATGTACTCAGCAACTTCGTCCGGCAGATTGAAGCGGTCGTTTTCGGCCTTCTTCTGCAGAATGGCGATTTTGGTTTCCAGATCCGGCGGCTGGATGTCCGCGATCAGGCCCCATTCGAATCGCGAACGCAGGCGTTCCTCGATCGAGTTAATTTCCTTCGGCAGGCAATCCGAGGAAATGACAATCTGCTTTTGCTGTTCGTAGAGCGCGTTGAAGGTATGAAAAAATTCTTCCTGGGTGCGTTCTTTGCCGGCGATGAACTGGATATCGTCGACGAGCAGGACATCCACGGTGTGAAAGCGGTCGCGGAAACTTGTCATGCGGTCAAAGCGGAGCGAATTGATCACTTCGATGGTGAACTTTTCCGCGCTCACGTAACTCAGGCGCATGGCCGGGTTGCGCTTCTTGATGGTGTGCCCGATGGCATGCATCAAGTGCGTCTTCCCCATGCCCACTCCGCCGTACAGGAAAAGCGGGTTGTAAGCCTTGGAAGGTTGTTCAGCAACTGCGCGCGCCGCGGCGTGCGCGAACTCATTGGATTTGCCCACAACGAAACTGTCGAAACTGTAGCGGCTATTGAGTTGGTGGTCGCTACTCTCGAAATCGAGCTTGGCCTGCTTCCCGCCAGCCGTAGCGGGTGCAGCCGCCACGGGCTCTTCTTCTGTGCAAACATACTGAACTTTCACGTTGGGAGTGCCCAACTCGTGAAAGACCGCCTTTACAATCTCGCCGTACGTCCGCGTCAAGACCTGGCGAAACACGGTGCTGGGAATCTGCACATAAAACGTGTCGCCGTCGGCGCGGCTCAGCCGCGTGGGTTGAAACCAGGTCGTGTAGGTGTTGATGCTAACCCTGGATTTCACGCGCTCTAAAAATCGATCCCAAGGATTTGTCGCTGCTGTCGCCGTGGTTGTCATCACAAGAGAAAAACTCTCCCTGCCATTTCCACAGATGTGAAAAAGCTGTGGAAAGCAGGCTTTTCTGTTCCTTGCTTCAGGCTTCGGGAATCAATGCCCGTACTAGAGCGCGCTGCGCTCCCCTAACGCCCTGTACGAGACCTTCCGGGAATTGTCGGCCCTCGAACCGCCGCGATAAGACAGCGCGGGATTGTCTCCGATTGGCTCGCATGGAGCAAGCGAAAAGTGTGCGAAGGCTTGCACGCGCGTGCACATGGCATTCACAGTTTTTCCACAAGCACTAGTTTTGTGCAACACCGCGCGAGACAATCATTTTGCGGGGTTTTTCGCGTAAAAATTTTTCTCCGCGCGCGACTTTGCACAGAGACGCAGCAATTCAGGCTGAGGATAACTCTTCATTTTGAAGATTTTTTATCGGGCCGCGCGAACTCGTAGATGCCCAGCGGGTCGCTTCCGATGATGAGGCGATCCGCCTCGACCAGAATTGCATTCGCCTCGAGCCGTGCGCCCTCGGGCGTGTAGATGTGGTAGCTCGCTCGCCGGTTGCCGTCCTTGTCGAAGTGCAGCAAGTCATCGCCAAGCGCCATCCACACTTCTCCGTTGGTGCGATCCACTCCTGCTGCCGTGAGTGTTGGCTTAAAAACCGGCGCCTCTCCTTTGCTCTCCTGTTTCTCAATCTCTTTGCGCGTAGCCTGCGCTTTCGGCCACGCGTCGATGCCGGTGTACTGAAAATCCTGGCCCGCGTATCCGAAGCGGTCGTACTCGCGCACCGTCGCTTCCGGCAAGTAGGGAAACGCGTAGTAGACGTGCCCGGCGCCATCGCCGACCAGAATTCCTATATTCAAATAGCGATTCAGCTCGGGGCGGTCGGAGATATCTTGCGGGTCGCCGAATTCGCGTACTTCGCGTCCGTTCTTTCCGAACACGATCACCAGATGCGCTTCATGCATGGTAGCCACAGCGACTTCGTCGTCGGGAAGTGCCGCGACTGAAACGGGAGAATTCACGGTAATGCTACGCGCGTTTCCTGCGGCATCCCAAATCTTGATGGCGTTCGCTCCGCGATCCGCCACGTACACCGTACCGTGCGCATCGACGTCCAGGTCCACCCCGTAGACAATCCCCGATGTTTGGGCCGGCTGCGGCCCCTTCCCTTCGTCGAACGGCGGCACTCGTCTGAGCAACGTTCCTGAGGGGTCGAACACAGAAACGCTCGAACCGGGCGCCCTGAGAATGTAGAAGTTGCCGTCAGCGCCGCGTTTCACTGCGCGCAGGCCGGGGCCGACTCCAGGAAAGAGCCGCTTCTTGGCCGTGACTTCATCTTCGATGTCTTGCGCGCGCGCACTTCCCGCGACACACGCCAGCAGACAAATTACCGCAAGAATTCGCAATGTGGTTTGTGCCCTTTGTTCTGGGTCATGAGAGTGCGACGTGCGGAACCGGGTTGCCCGTTTCAGGCGGCCCGCTGGCTCAATCAATTTTGAAGCGCAGGCGCTTGATCTTTTGCGCGCGCAACCGGCCGCCCGCATTTCGCGGCGCATTTTCGTCGGCCTCGATGAGAACGCAGTTCATTTGCACATCGCCTGATGCAACTTCAAAGCGCGTGGGCAAGCCGTCGATAAACTTTTTGATGATCGCTTCCTTCTCCATGCCGATTACGCCGCCGTGCGGCCCGGTCATGCCGACATCGGTGATAAACGCCGTTCCGCCGGGCAAGACTTGCTCATCGGCCGTTGCCACGTGCGTATGCGTACCGACCACCGCGGTGACGCGCCCGTCGAGATACCAACCCATCGCCAGTTTTTCGCTGGTAGTTTCCGCGTGCATGTCCACCAGCACAAACGCCACGTCCTGCGGCAGGCGGGCCAGTTCGCTGTCGGCCTTGCGAAACGGGTCGTCGATCGGCGTCATGAAGATGCGTCCCTGGAGATTCAGCACGGCGTACTTCACTCCGTTTTTCGCGCTGCCGATGTAGAGTCCGCTGCCCACGTTGCCATCCGGAAAATTGGCCGGGCGCAGCAGGCGCGGCTCGTGCGGCATGTACTCGGCGATTTCCTTGCGGTCCCAGCTGTGGTTCCCGCCACTTAAGACCTCAATGCCCATGCCCAGAAGTTCCTGCGCCAGGCGCGGTGTGATGCCGAAGCCGGAAGCGGAGTTCTCGCCGTTCGCAATGACGAGGTCAATTTTGTGCTGTCCGACGATGTCCGCCAGCCGGTCGCGCACAATTTGGCGCCCCGGCGAACCGACGATGTCTCCTATGAAAAGTACGCGCATGATCCTCGAGGCACGAACAACGGTGGTTGAACACAAAAATGGAGCGGACTGCTTGGCCGTGGGTAGCTAGGCCGTGAACCTCCGAATTAGGTGGGCACCACGAGCCAGCCATTAGGCTTTCCTGCCCCTCTCGCTTCCCGGCGTTACAGGGAAACCAGCGGGACAGGCCGTGCTCACAGGCTGTCTATCCGCAGCACCCCAGAGATTCATTACGGTTCAAACGGCGTTCGCGACCTCACCTGCTTCGAAGAACCGCTCCATGCCTATTCTAGCAGCATGTCCGCCCAAATACGGCCGCGTGCCAGGATCGTCCGTCGCCGAGCTTTCACCGCACGCATTATTTTGCCCGCTGGGAAGTTCTGTTGCTCGCGGAAAAAACACATCGCTTTGGCTTGCGCGCTCGACCGGTTTGACAAACCTTCGGCAAGCCAGCAGCATCTATCTTCGCTACTATGCCTTCGATTATCAAAGCGACTCTGTCCGCTGTGAAAACCGTCTGGCCCTCTGCTTTTTTACCAGGGTTCTTGCTTTCACTGTCCGTCTTGTTTTCTGCTTTAACCGCGCATGCTCAAGAGACTTGCTTCGAACTGGCTTCATTGCCGCTCCTTGCCGCGGTTTCCGGTCCCGATTCGCAGTCACCGCCCCAGACCGGTTTAGGTGCGTCCCCTCCACAAGCTGCGCCGGATCAACCCCAGCCTAAAACCCAAACCCCGTCCACTCAACCCTCCGAACAACAGCCTCAGCGTATTTTGGGAGTTATGCCGAACTTTCGCGCCGTAAGCGCCGGCGCCATCCCGGCTCCCCCAACTCCCAAGCAAGCCTTCAAGATCGCCACGCAGAACTCGTTCGACTACTCATCGTTCATCTTCGTCGGCCTGACATCCCTAATTGCCAAGGGCACGGATGCGCATCCTCAACTTGGAAAAGGCCTGGCAGGCTACGGCAGGTACTATTGGCGTGGCTTCGTCGACAAAGCCGATGGCAATTACCTGGTCATTTTCGCCTTCGCGATCGCCTTTCACGAGGACGAACGCTATTACTCCATGGGCCACCGCGGCAACGTCTGGAAGCGCTTCGCCTACTCCACTTCGCGCGTCCTCATCACTCCCAACTATGAAGGGCACAATACATTCAATGCCGCCGAGATGCTGGGGCGTGGCCTGGCGCAGGCCATCTCCCTCTCTTATTACCCCAGCAAGACCCGCACTGCCGGCGCCATCAGCGCCAAGTTCGGGTATGCCCTCCTGCGCGACGCTGCCACCAACGCATTCCGCGAATTCTGGCCGGACATCGCCACGCATGTCCTGCACCGCCACCCATAAGCTCATGCGGAGTTAGAGAAGAGCGACTGGAAGCGAAGGCGCGTTTTGGCCCGCTGACGAATCTTGAAGGAAACCAGGGATTGCAGCATCGTGTTCACAGAGGAGATCGGTCAGTCGCTCCGGGAGGGCGACACGCTCCATAAGCCACCCAAATCGCAAGTCCACTCTCCTCGACTTGAATCACTGAGACCGGTAGGCCAGCCAAGTCCGGGTGTGCTTGAACTTCCAACTCAACCAGCCGAGGAGCAAGCTGGGTATAGTCCACTTTGACCCAATCTGGATGTGCCTTCAAGTACGCCCGAATGTGGTCATTCAGGCCGACAAAGTAGCCAATCCGGGGATATGACGGTGCTGTGCTCTCGAATCGCTCGACGCGAATTTTACCGTCCGAACTTGCCACGAGTCCCCTGACGATCAGCCCGAGTTTCCCATCTTGGATTCCGCTGAAAACCACCTCGGTTGGCTTGTTCGCAATGGTCTTGGCGAATTCTCCAGGCTCGCCCTCGCGAATCTCCTTCACGGCTCGCGCGAACGGCTTTCGGGAGATTCGAAGAAAGGCCTCCGCCTTAGCCCGCAGGTCCCCGGGGACCTCACAGGCTGAGTGAACAAGCTCTGCGAGATGAAAACCCGTGTTTCTTTCCTCGTACAGGCCCGCCATGGCGACCGTGCAGTTCCTGTCTTGAATGATCTTGCAAGCCGAAACCGAGCCTTCGTCTCGGTTGACTCTGCAATCCGCCGCGATCACAACCCGGTGATTTGCGTGATCAACCAGCGCAACCACGCTCGTTGCGTCTAGCGGCGTCGAAAAAGCAACGAAACAACCGAGCAAGGAAACGCCTGCGAGGCACACCTGCAACAGCGCTTTGGTACGAACAGCTTGTCCAGGAACGCTCCTGCCAGCCACTCTGATTGCTCCTCACGCGGACATGTGCCGCGCTTACCCTGCATCCCCATCTGCTCAGGTCTTGAGAGGTTTCTCCCCACCGAGATGTTCGGCGTTTTCGTGCAACCGAGAGAGGACCTCTTCGAACTGATTGATGTCCCCACTCGGAATTCCCTGGAAGAACTGGGTGCGAATCTCTTCAAACCGGGCTTTGAGTAGCGGTGCAACTCGACGGCCTCTGCCGGTCGCCTTGATGATTAAGAGCCTCCGATCGTGAGGATCGCTTCTTCGCGAGAGAAAACCACTCGCTTCGAGCCGGTCCACGAAGCGAGTGATTTTTCCTTTGTCCCGGCCCATGGCTTTGGCCAACTGGCCCGCGGAAGTCTGACCGTCTTCCGCGCAGTGCAGTAGCAGCGCCGCTTCCTGCGCGGTCATGCCGAATTGGCTGAAGCAGCGGTCGAAGGCCGTCTGCAGCCGGATGCTGGTGCGAAAGAGCCGCGAGATAGAGAGTTCGGCCTGCCACTCGCGTATACCCGCGTAGTGCCACGCGGTCTTCCCGCCGAGTGGCAGCTTGGCCGGCGGCCCTCCCGCTTCGCGCGTCCTACTGCGTTGTGCCATGCGCATCGCTTGGCTCCGGCCTTTCTTCAAAAGTGAAAGCCGAGTTCGACGGTGACGGCCCGCGAAGTCACGAAGTGCGTCCCGCTGAACGTGGAGAGAAAGTTGTACAGCGCTTCTTTGTTCGTCATGTTGACCACCGTGACCCGTGCGCTCCATTTGTAGCGATCTCCGTGGAACAGGTCGTCTTCGCCCAGCGCCACGTCGAACAAGTTGCGCGGCGCAATCCGCGGTGGATTGTGGTCGTCGTTTTCCGTACCGGGCGCGGGAATCACTACCCGCGTAGCACCGAAAGGAGTCAACCCGGCGCAGCTTGCCGCGGTCAGCGGCGTTTGCAAGGTGGCGTGCAGATTGCCGCAGAACAAGCCGATAGCCGCCTGCTGGTCGCCGTCCAGCGCGAGCGCGGTCGCGAAATCCGGCACCGATCCCGCCACCAGCCCGCTGTCATACCGCCAGTTGAAACCCGCCCAGGGACCGCGCTTCCACGGCTGATACTGCAGGTGCGTGGTCTGGTTGAACTTTTCGTCGTGGTCGATGCGAAACACGGATCCCCCCTGCCCGACGGTCACGCCCAGGCCGCCCACTTGTGGTGGGAAGTAACGTGCCGCGACGCTGGACATCACCACCAGCGCGCTGAAGCCATGGAAGTTCGGCATGCTGGCGCGCACCAGGAAGCCGGGGATCTTCGAATTGTGCCAGTCGATAGGAAACGTGATCGGCGTGTTACCCAACACGCTAAAGTCGTACGCGTTGTGCGTGTACTTCCAGATGTATTCGCCGTCGATGACCAAGTATCTTCCAAACGCCTGCTGCAGGCCCGCGTGAAATTCATTGCGGAATCCCGCAGGGGAGTTCGCCGGCACGCACGGAATCAGCGCGGCGATCACCGCGACGTTGCAACCCGTCGTCGAGATAATCAGATTCTCATTGAACGGCGTCTCCAGCGTGCGCGCATAAGAAATGCGCAGCACCGAATTTGTGGGTTTGATGTTGTAAGCAATGCCCAGGCGCGGCTCAGCCTGGTTGGCGGAAGAGAGGCCCCGGTACATGTCGCCGCGGACGCCCAGGTTGAACGACCAGTTCCCTTCGGTGATGGTGTCCTGCACGAATAGCCCGACTTCCTTCACGTCGGTGTGGCCGTTGAACGTGAACTGGCCTCCGCCGCGCGTCAGGTCGATCGGCAGCAAGGCCGTGCACGGCGCGTCCAGCGCCACATTGTTTACAAAACACGGATTTCCCGCAGCGTCGGAGAGCGAAGGCAGGAGCGTCGCGTCGATGATCCCGAAGCGGTCGTTCTCGTTCAAAAACGTGTGCTGAAAGAGCACGCCGCCTTTTACGTTGTGCTTGCCCTTAACGTACGAAAGCTCGGCGTGGAAACCCGCATTCGTCAGTTTACGGTCCTGAGAGATCGTCTCCGTGTTGATCGGGCCCAAATCGGCAAACGGATTGCCACTTGGGTAGTAATTGTATTGATCGTGGCGGACGTACGCGCCAATCGTCAGCCCGGTTGCAGTGCTGAAAATCTTCGTCCACGCTGGGGCGATATTAAACGTGCCGATCTTGGAGCGCTGGTCGGTGTCGCCGACAGCCGTGCCCGTAGGCCCGATCACGTTCAGGTTGTCGAAGGTATTCGGTGTTTGAAACCAGGAGCGCGTGTATTGAAAATTTAGGTGAAGGTTGTCGGCCGGCGTGAACTGATAGTCCAGGCGGTCGAAAATGTTTTCCTGATTTCCTTTGTCATGAATCGCCACAAATTCCGGCAGATCGAGAAAGCGCCCGGAACGCAGGCCATTCGCCGCGATGAAGTTTCCCCACTTCTGGCTGCCGTACGAAAAATCGAAACCGGTGTTGGAGGTGCCAAACGATCCATATGAGGTGGTCACCGCGCCCGCCGGCCTGGAAACTCCCAGTCCGGACTTCGTCGTGACCTTGATTATCAGGCTGGTCTTATCGCCGAATTCGGCGGGCGGCGCTCCAGAAATCACCTCGAGCGACTGAATCGAGTCGGCGGGAATCTGGTTTGAGAATACTTTGCTGGTCTGGTCGGTGATGGACTGTCCGTCCACGGAAAACGAATTTTGCGCGTGATCTCCCAATCCGTGCATGTTGCCGTTCGAGTCCGCAGCGACGCCGGGAGAGACCAGCGTTACGAGACTCGTTACCGAAGAAGAAGCGCTCTCGAGAGGCAAGCGATCGATGAGGCTCTGATCCACGTCGGTATGAAACGTGGATTCCGTCTCGATCAGGTCCGCGCCTTTTTCTGTGACCGTTACGCTGGTGTTTTCCGTGCTCAGCTTCAAATTAATCTCAATCCTCGTCGGCACAGTGGACCGCACGTCGGTATCCTGCGTGTACGGGGCAAAACCCGGAGCGTTCACGACCGTGTGGTACGTATTGAACGGCACGTTCGTGAACTTGAAAGTCCCGTCCGTTCCGGTGCTCACCGCGCGATGGAATCCGCTCACCACGTATGAAATTTCCACCGTGGCGTTAGCCACCGCGGCTCCCGACGGGTCCTTCGCAATCCCCTCGATCGATCCGGAATTTCCCGTTTGTGCGCGCGCTGCTCCGGCCACCATCAAGACAATAGCCGCCAGAATTACCGGCATAAGTCTGCAGAAAATCTTCATCTCTTTCTCCATCCCCTGAGGGTTATTTGAAGTGTGGATAGAGGCCGCCTGGAAAAAAGGCGGTGACGCCGGCATAAGAACCTCAGCGCGACAGGTTGCGAATTATCTGAGACTGCGGGGAGCTATGCGGAGAGCGCGGGGGGCGCGCGAGAAGCGCGATGCAGCGAGAAAGAGTCGCTCGACGCGACACGCTGCGGCTGCGAAGAATACCGCGCAATGAGCTGCGGCGTCGCGACCAGATCCAGCGCCGCCGCCGCGAGTACCGGCACGTGCAACGACTGGCAAATATGGCAGGCGTTTTCTGGACCGCTTGTGTGGTGGTGAAATAAGCTGCCGCCGGCGGCAAAATAGAGCAGCGCGGCGCACGCCAACACGGCCAGCGCGCGGCGCATCGTCTCGCGGGCGAACATGCGCTTAGTCGCTCTCATTAGCCAACGACAGTAGCGTAGCACGCTCCTCGCGTAAGCCAAGGGGCGAGTTGCTAACTCCAGCCGCAGCGCGGCATTCGTTACTTGACCCCGCAACCATTCCAGCCTAAGCTCCGTCTTAGTAAATATATGTTCGCGAACCCGAACAGATTGCGGATTTGTGCCTTGCTGCTGGGGATTATCTTTCTGGCGGCGCAATTCCATTTTTGCGCCGACTTGAATGCCACCCCCGGCGGCTCGCATCCGTGCCAACTGTGTTCGACAGCGGGCAGCGCGATTAGGCCTCAGGTTTTGGATCTCTCCATCGTTCCGGTGGTCCGTCGCCTTGAACTTGCTGCGCCCGCGCTTTGCCATTCCGTTGAAATCTCTCGCTCTACCTCTCCTCGAGCGCCTCCCGCTCTGTAGTCCTTCGCGGTTACCCATCACTCTCGGTTCACCTTAACTGCAGTGACTTGTCCCTGTTGCACGGGACTTTAGAGGAGTTCCAACATGAGGAAAGCTTTGGCATGGGCCACCGCGCTTCTGGCGCTCCCTGCCTCGCTCATCGCTCAGAACCAGAAGATGCCCCCGATCCCCACTCCGGTCGGGCCGGCGGTTCCGCCTGCATCAACGCAAACCGCTCCCACGCGCATCTCGCTCGAAGAAGCCATCCGGCTCGCTTTGCAGCATAACCACGCGCTCCTGGCGGCGCGCTCCACGATTCTGCAGAATCAGGCCCAGGAAGTCACCGCGAATCTTCGCCCTAACCCGGTATTGTCCTGGGACACGCAATTCCTTCCCATCTTCCAACCGAGCAATTTCACGGCGGACTATTTCTCGAACAACGCCCAGTTCGACATCGGTGTCGGCTACCTCTTTGAGATCGGAAAAAAACGCCAGCACCGGCTCCAGGCCGCCAGGGACCAGACCGCCGTCACGCGCGCCACCGTCGCGGACAACGAACGAACGCTCACATTCAACGTCTCGCAGCAGTTCGTCAGTACGTTGCTGGCACAATCCACACTTGACCTCGCGCAACAGGACTTCGACAGCTTCCAGAAGACCGTCGACATCAGCGAGGCCCGCTTCAAAGCCGGCGATATGAGCGAAGGGGACCTGCTCAAAATCAAGCTTCAGCTTTTGCAGTTCCAGAGCGATGTTCTCAACGCCAAGCTCGCCAAGGTGCAGGCGCTTTCTGCCTTGCGCCAGTTCGTCGGTTTTGAATCCGTCGGAGACAATTTCGACGTGGACGGCCAACTTGACTACCAACCCGTTCATGCGGGCCTCGACGATCTGAAACTGCTCGCGCTACAAACTCGCCCGGATCTCCAGGCCGCGCATCTCGGCGTGACCGCCGCACGCAGCCAGGAGTCGCTGGCGGAAGCCAACCGCAAGCGTGATTTGAACATAACCTTCGATTATTCCCACGTCGGCGGAGTTAACAGTGGGACCTTCTTTTTCAACATCGAACTACCCTTTTTCGACCGCAACCAGGGCGAAATTGCCCGCACTCGCTACGCCATCACGCAATTCCAGGAACAGCAGACCGAAACCGCAGAACAGGTCATGAGCGACGTCGTCAACGCTTACGAAGCGCTGCGCTCCAGCGATCAGATCATTCAGCTCTACCGCGGCGGCTACGTCGACCAGGCCCAGAAGTCGCGCGACATCACCGAGTACGCGTACCGTCACGGCGCCGCCAGCCTTCTCGATTTTCTCGATTCCGAGCGTACCTACCGCGCCAACCAACTTGCCTATCGCCAGGCGCTCGCCACCTATATGACTTCCCTTGAGCAATTGCGGCAGGCGGTAGGCACCAGGAGTTTGCCATGAAGTTCACATCTCGTTCCCGCGCACTCGTCCCCATCGCCGCTGCGGCGACGCTTCTGCTCGCCACCGCCTTCTCCGGTTGCGGAGGTGGCGCAGCTGAGCCCGAATCCAAGATGACCTCGTACTCCGCTGCCGAGTCGAGCGCCGAAAGCGCCAACCTATTCACCGTTCCCCAGGACCAGATGGCGCACGTAGCGGTGGTTGGCGTGCAGAAGTCCTCGCTTCCGCGCGTGCTTCGCCTTACCGGCGCCGTTGCCTACAACGCGTTCGCTACGACTCCCGTATTTTCCGCGATCGGCGGGCCCGTGCATGAATTGCTCGCGACGCCCGGCCAGAGCGTCACCGCCGGTCAGCCGCTTCTCACCGTTAACAGCCCGGATTATTCCGCCGCACGCTCCGCGTATCTGAAAGCGCGAAGTGCTTTTCTTTTGGCCGACAAGTTCTACGTCCGCGCCCAGGATCTGCTGGCCCACGGCGCCATTGCGGAATCCGATTTCCAGACGGCGGAATCCACGCGCAATCAGGCGCAGGCCGATTTGCAGGCCAGCGAGGATGCGCTTCGCGTGCTCGGCATCAAGGATCCGGAGTCGCTGGCCAAGAATCCCCCGGCGACGACGGCGCAAGTACCGGTTCTCGCGCCCGTCAGCGGCGAAATCGTCGAGCGTCTCGTCGGACCCGGACAGTTGCTGCAAGCCGGCGTCACGCAGGTCTACACCATCTCGGATATGAGCACGGTGTGGGTGCTCGTCAATGTTTATCAGAGCGAAATGGCTTACGTGCACATGGGCGATCGCGTAGACGTCAACACCGATTCCTACCCCGAGACATTCCACGGCCGCATTTCCTACATCGCCACGGCTCTTGACCCCAACACGCGCACTCTTCAGGCGCGCATCGTCACGGAAAATCCCGGCAAAAAATTGAAGAAGGACATGTACGTCACGGCCTCGGTGGACGCCGGATCGGTTTCCAACGCACTCACCGTGCCGGACGCTGCGGTTCTGCGCGATACGGAAAATCAGCCGTTCGTATACGTGCAATCAACCGCCAAAGCGAATCAGTTTGCCCGCCGCCTGGTGCAACTCGGCGAAAGCCATGGCGGGCGCACGCAAATTACCAGCGGTTTGCAGGAAGGCGAGCACGTCGTCGGCGACGGCAGCCTGTTCCTGCAATTCAAGAATTCACTGCAGCACTAGAGAAAGGCGCCGGCGGAAACAGACTCCATGATCCACCGCATCGTCAGCTTCGCCCTCCAACAGCGCTTCGTCGTGCTGATGGTCACCGTAATGATTGTGGTTGCCGGAGCGGATTCTTTTCGCCGCATGCCTGTTGACGCCTATCCGGATCTGTCCCCGCCGATGGTCGAGCTCATCACGCAGTGGCCGGGGCACGCCGCCGAAGAAGTCGAGCGCCTCACCACGCTTCCCCTGGAACTCGCCATGAACGGCGCCCCGCACCTGCACGTAATGCGCTCCATCTCCCTTTACGGTCTCTCCGATGTGCGGCTCACGTTTGACGAAAGCACGGACGACTACTTCGCCCGCCAGGTTGTTTTCGAACGTCTCAGCGACGCCACGCTTCCCGCCGGCGTCACGCCCAGCATGGCCCCGCTCTTCAGTCCCAGCGGCCTCGTCTATCGCTACGTTATCGAGAGCCCCGACCGTTCACCGATGGAACTCCACACTTTTGAGGACTGGATCATCGAACGCGCTTACCGCAGCGTTCCCGGTGTCGCCGATGACTCCGGTTTCGGCGGGCCCACCATGCAGTATCACGTGCTCTTGGATCCGGTGAAGCTGTACAACTATCACCTCCCCGTCGTTCAGGTTCTCAACGCCCTTTCCGCCAACAACGCCAACGCCGGCGGGGGCTTTTATTCCCAGGGCGGTCAGTTCTATTACGTTCGCGGTCTCGGCCTCGTCAAGTCCACGGAAGATATCGGCGAAGTCGTCGTAGGCAGCGGCAACGGCGTTCCCATCCGGATCAAGGACATTGGTCGCGTCGTCATCGGCAACGCTCCGCGCCTCGGGATCTTCGGTTTTCAGGATCCCGCGAAAAAGACGAATAACGACGACGCCGTTGAGGGCGTAATCCTCATGCGCCGCGGCGAGCAGACGCAGAACGTCCTTCAGGGCGTCGAGAAAAAAACGGACGAGCTTAATCGCGACCTGCTTCCTCCCGACGTCAAAATTCGGCCGTACTATGACCGCAGCGATTTGGTGCGCGTAACTACCGACACTGTCGAGTGGAACCTCATCCGCGGCATGGCGCTTGTCCTCATCGTCCTCATCTTTTTTCTGGTGAGTATACGCGCGGCTGTCATCACCGCGCTGACCGTCCCGCTCGCGCTGCTTTTCGCGTTCATTTTTCTGCACGCCACTGGCGAAGCCGCGAACCTCCTCTCCATCGGCGCCATCGACTTCGGCATCATCATCGATGGCACCATCGTCATGGTCGAGAACATCTACCGCGAGCTTTCCCTCCGCCACGGCCAGGAATACAGAATCCACGAGGTCATTCTCGCCGCCTCGCGCGACGTGGACCGCCCCATTTTCTACTCCGTTGCCGTCATCATTGCCGGCTATCTTCCCATCTACGCCCTAACCGGCCCCGCGGGAAAGCTTTTCCATCCCATGGCCGACACCATGGCCTTCGCGCTGGTTGGTGCGCTGATTTTCACTCTCACGCTCGTTCCCGTCCTGGCTTCCTATTGGTTCAAAAAAGGCATCCGCGAAAAAGAGAATTGGGCGTTTAACTGGATTCGCGACATCTACGCCAGTCGCCTGGAATGGTGTCTACTTCACCCCGCAATTACCATCCTCGCCGCCGTGCTTATTTTCGGCGGGGTTCTTTTTCTCGTTCCGCTGATCGGCGCGGAGTTCCTTCCCCACCTCGATGAAGGCGCCCTCTGGGTCCGCGCCACCATGCCTTACACTATTGCTTTCGACGAAGCCGCTAAGTTTGCTCCCCAAGTCCGCAACATCATCTCGTCCTATCCGATGGTCACGGTGGTTGGCTCCGAGCTCGGCCGCCCGGATGACGGCACCGATCCCACGGGCTTCTTCAATTGTGAGTTTTACGTCGGATTGAAACCCTACAACGACAAATCCTGGAAAAGCACCGCCATTCACACGAAGGAAGAGCTCACGCGCGACCTCGATAAAAAGCTGGCTTCCTATCCCGGCGTCATTTTCAACTTCACCCAACCCGCCGAAGACGCCGTGGATGAAGCTCTCACCGGCCTGAAGTCTGCTCTCGCAGTAAAAATCTTTGGCTCCGACCTCAACGTCCTCGAAAAGAAGGCCGTCGAAATTCGCAATGTCCTCGACAAGACCCCCGGCTTCACGGAACTCACCGTCGTTCGCGAGCTGGGCCAGCCCAGTCTCCTCATTGACGCCGACCGTACCAAAATCGCCCGCTACGGCATCAACGTCGCCGACGTCGAAGCCGTCGTGCAAGCGGCCATCGGCGGCCAAGCCGCCACGCAGGTGATTCAAGGCGAAAAACTCTTCGACCTCGTCGTCCGCATGGAGCCGCAATATCGCTCCAGCGCTCGCGATATTGGCGATCTCCTGGTCCCCGCGCCTGCCGGCCAGCAGATTCCTCTTTCCGAGCTCGCTTCCATCACGGAAGCTTCCGGAGCTTCCTTTATTTATCGCGAAAATAATTCCCGCTATGTGGGCATTCAGTTTTCGGTCGAAGGCCGCAACCTCGAGGGCGTCGTCAACGCCGGCCAGGCCGCCGTCAAAAAAGCCGTATCACTTCCCGAGGGGTACCACCTCGACTGGGGCGGCGAGTACAGCGAGCTTGTCGAGGCGAAGGCCCAGCTCTACGTCATCGGACCGCTCACCGTCCTGCTGATTTTCCTGATCCTCTTCGCCCTTTACGGCAATTTCAAATTCCCGCTCATCATTGCGTTGGAAGTCGTGATGACCGAGCCCGTCGGCGCGCTCATCGCTCTGAAGCTCACGCACACCCCACTCAGCGTCTCCAGTGTCCTCGGTCTGCTCGCCCTGATGGGCGTTTCGGTGGAAACCTCCGTCATCCTCGTCAGCTACATCAACAAGCTTCGCCTTGAAGGTCACGACATACGTACTGCTACGCATGAAGCCGCTCTCATGCGCCTCCGGCCCATCATGATGACTGCACTGGTCGCCTGCCTGGGCCTTCTTCCCGCGGCCTTGTCCACTGGCGTCGGCTCCGACACGCAGAAGCCCTTCGCCATCGTGATTGTTGCCGGGTTGATTTCCCGTCTCTTTCTCGGTTTCTTTGTGATTCCCGTCCTGTACCAATCCGTCGCTCGCGAAGGCGACCGCCTCCAGGTCTAGCCGGGGGCTTCACCGCCGCGCCGACCATATCCAGTGTCACTCTGGCTGCGCTCTATCAACTTTCTTCTTCGCCGCGTCCTGCGCTCGTGGTAACTTCCGATTTAATAGCCGGAGGCATTATGACTGACCCGACCCCTCAGTTCAGCACGGCCGAATATCAGACGCAGGCGGGCGTGGAGGCCTGCAAATCCTGTAAGCAGCCCCTCACGGGCCGCTATTTCCGCATCAATGGCTCAGTCGCTTGCGAGCGATGTACCGAACAGTTGAAGGCCCAACTGCCTAAAGACACGCATTCCGCGTTCGTTCGCGGCCTGGTCTTTGGCATCGGCGGGGCCATCCTGGGTCTGGTTCTCTACTCCGGCTTCGGAATTATCACGGGCATCGTGATTGGCTATGCGTCTCTTGCGGTCGGTTTCATCGTTGGCAAAGCCATCCGTTTCGGCTCCGGAGGAATCGGCGGGCGACGCTACCAGATCGCGGCTGTTCTCCTTACTTACGCCGCGGTGTCCATGTCCGCCATCCCCATGAGTATCTCGCAGAGCTTGAAGGACAAGAAAATCCAGCCTCCTCCACGTGCCTCCCAGCCGGCTTCTGCTCCTTCCGCGACCTCGTCGGACGAAACGGCGCAATCCGCTGATACGGCCAGCACATCCTCCGCTCCTGCTTCGACCGATCCACAGGCAAATAAAATGAGCCTCGGCGTAGCGGTGGTGGGGCTCGCAATTCTCGGCCTCGCGTCTCCATTCTTGGAACTGACAAGTCCCGTGTCGGGCCTCATCGGCCTCGTGATACTTTTCGTGGGAATCCGCATCGCATGGCAACTCACTGCTGGTCCAAAGGTAGATATTCTCGGACCATTCACCGCGGGCGCTGTCTCCCCACCTCCACCGACCAGTTAGCGGTTTATCTCGCTCCCACCGTGTCTACCGTCTACGTCGAGCCTGTTCGCAATTGCCACAATTGCGGCGCCGCCCTGCCGCTCGGCGCCCTCGCATGTGAAGCCTGCCATGCGCTCGTGCACAGCGAAGAGCTTCTTCGCGTTTCCGCGCGCGCCAAGTCGCTTGAAGAGCAGGAGCAACTACTCCCAGCTCGCGACGAGTGGCTCAAAGCGCTTTCCCTCCTCCCCACCAGCTCCACACAAGCCGAATGGATTCGCGACAAGGCAAAGAAGCTTGAGCTTGCCGCCAGGACCTCGCCTCCTCCAGGAGATAAACACGCCTGGGCCCGGAAACTCGGTCCCCTCGCGCCCATTGCCGTCATCCTCGCAAAAAGCAAAACGCTCTTTCTTGCTGTCTTCAAACTCAAATTTATTCTTAGCCTGTTTGTCGCTATTTGGTTTTATTTGACGCTGTTTGGTGTGTCGTTCGGAGTTGGATTTGTTCTGCTCATTCTCGTTCACGAGCTAGGCCACTACATTGATATTCGGCGCCGGGGCCTGCCCGCGGAGATGCCCGTGTTTCTTCCCGGCTTTGGAGCCTATGTCCGCTGGGCCGGGCTTGGAGTCACTCGTCAGACGCGCGCTGCCGTGAGCCTTGCGGGTCCGTTCGCTGGCTTCCTCGGCGCTGCTGTTTGCGCCGCTCTCTGGTATCGCACGCACAATGATCTTTGGGCGGCGCTCGCCCGCACGACTGCTGGCCTCAATGTTCTGAATTTGATTCCCGTTTGGGCGCTCGATGGCGGGCAGGCTGCCGCGGCGCTCAACAAAACCGAGCGTTTCATCGTGCTTTCGGCCTGCCTGTTTCTCTGGTTGTTTGCGGGCGAGGGTATCTTCGTTCTAGTCGCCGTTGGCTTTGTCTACCGCCTGTTCACAAAAGATCTTCCGCCACTGCCCAGCCCGAGGATTTCCGCTTATTTTGTTGGCATTCTCGCCTGTCTCGCTGTTGTCCTTTGGCTGATGCCCGGCCACGGCCTCGTACCCGTGGCCCCACACTGAACTGCTCGCACCTGCGAAATCTCTCTCGCTCAAGAGTCAAACGGCGTCGTCATCGCATAAAAACGCCTGGATGCGCGGCTGAGAGGTTTCCCCAAATTTGAATCACTAATTCGGGATTACTGCTTCGCAGGCTGCGGTTGCGCCGACGGCGGCAGAATTCCATTCAGCCGCAAATACACGGCTTGCGCTCCGTAATGGTCGTACCAGTCGTCGCTCAACGTGATCAGCAGCCCTGCCCGCGAGGTCTGCCGGTTAAAAACCGTGAACGGGTCGCTTAGCTTCGAATCGTCCACGTTCGCCAGCGCCGTGCTGCAATACTCAAACGACGCCTTCAGCGCCGCCACCAGTTTATCCTTGCCGTCCGTATCCTTCAGTTCGACTTTCGGAGTTTCCTGCCCGGAAATCTTCGAGCACAGAAAATTGTTCGACTGCGCGATGTGCATGGTCAAGTGCGCAAAGTTGTTCATCTCCGGCGTCGGCTTGAAGTTGAATTTATCCGCGGGCATCGCTTCCGCCGCGGCCACCATGTTTTTCGCGTAGCGCGCCATCTGCCCCTTTACCGTCGAGCTCACCGGATTCGCCACCGGCCCTGTCGGCGCAGCATCCTGCCCAAAAGCTGCTGCTCCACTCATCACAAATACCGCTACCGCCGCGAACGCAATCCGCTTCATAGTCTGCCCCTCCAATTTTGTAGCTCACCCCTTCAGAGGTGAGGTCTTCCCTTTCCTCGCTTCGTGTTTTCCGCCACCGAAGCCGCGCAATTCCGCCAAAAGCATACCTTCGCGCTTCTGTTGCGACAAGCCGCTGTTCCGTTTTGAAGCGAACCGCCCACGCACTCCGCGCGCCGTCCATCCTCGCCCGCTGCCATTCCGGAATCTGATTCTATTTATTCAAATTTCATTTAGCTTCCAGCCCCGCAATCCCCGATAATAGACAGTGAGGCCGCAAGTAACGGCCGGCAAGAGGAGATCATGGCAAGAACGAACGGCAATGGCTCGTCCCCGCGAACCCAATCAAAATCCGCCCCCAAACTGTCCACGCACGACAAAATCGCTCTTCGCGCTTACGAAATCTATCTTGAGCGTAACGGTGCTCCCGGCAACCCTCTCGAAGACTGGGTCCGCGCCGAACGCGAAATTGTCACTAAGCCGAAGCGCGCCGCGAAAAAGCCCGTCGCCACCGCCGCGTAATTCGCTCGCGTTCCAACTCGGCGCAGACATTCGCGAAGCACTTCGCTACAATTGCCCCGCTCTGAAACTTCACTCTCATTTCGCGAAGGAAAATTCCATGCCCCGTCTGCCGCAGTCTGCCGCGCGCAACTCGCGCTGCGTCCAAGCGCAGCTCACTCACGAGCTTGTCGTATGTGTCGCCGCAGTTGCGGTGTGCGCAGTGGTTTGTATCCCTTCCGCGGCGGCTCCGCCCGCGCATTCACCGCAGCAAAAATCCGCCGGCAAACCGCAACCGCGCTTTTCGATCTCTTTCGGCTCCGATCTCAGCCCTGCTCCTCTCGACGGCCGCGTTTACGCCATCATCTCCACCACCAATTCTCCCGAACCGCGCGAACAAATTCTAGAAGACGAAGTCCGCTCGCAGCAGATTTTCGGCGCCGATGTTGACGGCCTCGCTCCCAATCAGTCTGCCTCCATCAGCGACGACGCGCTTGGCTATCCCACTGCCAATTTCCGCGATCTTCCCGCCGGCGATTATTGGCTCCAGGGCGTCCTCAACAAATACACCACTTTCCATCGCTCCGACGGCCATACCGTCAAGCTCCCTATGGACGAAGGTGAAGGCCAGCACTGGAACTCCAAGCCCGGCAATTTCTATAGCGTCCCCGAAAAAGTTCACATCGATCCTGCTTTGAACGTTGCTCCGATCCAGATTCATCTCACAAAGGTCGTCCCGCCGATTCCGCCGCCGAAAGATACCGAATGGGTCAAGCACATCAAAATCCAGTCGCAAGTTCTTACCAAATTCTGGGGCCGCCCGATGTATCTCGGCGCCATCGTGGTCATTCCCGAAGGTTGGGCCACGCACCCCGACGCCCACTACCCGCTCCTTCTTGACCACGGCCATTTCCCCTACGACTTCAACGGTTTCCGCACCACGCCTCCCGACTCGGGCTCCTCCGGCTTCCAGTTTCTCCGCGAGCAGACGCGCTACCAGTTTTATCAGGACTGGACCACCGGCAAGCTCCCGCGCATGTTGTTGCTCCTCGTCCAGCACGCCAATCCTTACTACGACGATTCCTACGCCGTGGATTCCGCCAACGTCGGCCCTTACGGCGAAGCCATCAACCACGAACTCATTCCCGCCGTCGAAAAACAATTTCGCGGCATCGGCCAGGGCTGGGCGCGCGCCATTTACGGCGGCAGCACCGGCGGCTGGGAAACCCTCGCCACGCAAATCTTCTATCCCGATGAATTCAACGGCGCTTGGGGCGCCTGCCCCGATCCCGTGGACTTCCACGCCTACCAGACCGTGAACATCTACGACGACAAAAACGCCTTCTTTACCATCGGCCCCTTCGGCCGCATCGCTCAGGGTGAAATGCGCACGCCGCCCGGCATCATCCAGGCCACCACCGCAGGCACCAATCATTGGGAGCTCGTCCTCGGCACGCGCGGCCGCTCCGGCGAGCAGTGGGACATCTGGCAGGCAGTCTTCAGCCCCGTCGCTTCGGACGGCTATCCCGCGGAAATCTGGGATCAGCGCAACGGCGTCATCAATCATGACGTCGCCGCCTACTGGCGCGACCACTACGATCTCACCGCCATCCTCCAGCGCGACTGGAAAACCCTCGGCCCTAAGCTTCAGGGCAAGCTTCACGTCATGGTCGGCACTGCGGACACTTTCTATCTCGATGGCGCCGTCCACCTCATGCAGAAAGCTCTCGACTCCACTTCCAATCCGCGCTCCGATGCTACCTTCGACTACGGCGTTGACCAGCCGCACTGCTACACCGGCCCTCCCGGCTCCACCACTCGCGAAGGCGGCCTGACCTTCACTCAGCGCACCCTGAAAGCCGCGTCCGAGCACATACTAGCCACCGCACCCTCCGGCGCGGACACGTCAAGCTGGCGTTATTGATCAACGCCCGCGCCGGCGTCACCTCCTGGCGCTACTGACGCGCGTCTCTGGCCGGTTAACGACGCGTTCACAAAGGCATGGGAGCCACTCACGTATAATGTCCGCTCCAACCCAAGTCCCAGGGAGGCATGTCCCCATGCACTATCGCCGCTTCGGCCGCACCGGATGGAATGTCAGCGAAATTGGTTACGGCATGTGGGGACTGGCGGGTTGGACCGGCTCCAACGACTCCGAATCGCTGGCTTCTCTCCAGCGCGCCGTGGACCTCGGCTGCAATTTCTTCGACACTGCCTGGGCCTATGGCGATGGCCGCAGCGAAAAGATTCTCGGCACCGTTCTGCGCGCGAACAAGAATGCCGCGGTCGGCGGTCCCGACAAAAAACTCTACGTAGCCACGAAAGTTCCGCCGAAAAATCGCCGCTGGCCCAGCCGCCGCGAATTTTCTCTCGATGATTGCTTCCCGCCCGCCTACATCGTTGAGTACGTGGACAAGAGCCTCGCCAACCTCGGCGTCGAGAAACTCGATCTCATCCAGTTTCACACCTGGGAAGACAAGTGGATAGACGACGAGCGCCTCCCGCGCGCCATCGAAAATCTCCGCGCCAGCGGCAAGGTCCGCGCCGTCGGCATCAGCCTCAATCGCTGGGAGCCGTGGAACGGCGTCCGCGCGGTGCGCGCCGGCGTTGTCGACGCCGTGCAGGTCATCTACAACATCTTCGATCAGAATCCCGAGGACCAGCTCTTCCCCGCCTGCCGCGAGAAAAATGTCGCGGTCATCGCGCGCGTTCCGTTCGATGAAGGCACGCTCACCGGGACGCTCACACTGGACAGCAAGTGGCCCGCCAGCGATTGGCGCAGCACCTATTTTGTTCCGGAAAATCTCAAAGCCAGCGTGGCGCACGCCGACGCGCTCAAGCCGCTCGTTCAGGACGGTTTGAGCATGCCCGATCTCGCGCTGCTCTTCATTCTCCACAATAAGGACGTCGCCACCGTCATCCCCGGCATGCGCAAACTGAAAAACGTCGAAGCCAACCTCGCCGCCAGCACCAAGCCGCCGCTTCCTGCTGCGCTTGTCGCCGAACTCCGCAAACACCGCTGGGACCGCACTCCCACGCAATGGAGCCAATGAAAGCCCATGGCGACGCGTTTGCACATAACCGAGTCGAGCGACACTCTTCGCGCCGTAGTTGAGCACGACATGCTGAGATGGGAAAGAATCCTGACCGCGTGCACCGCAACAGCTTGCACAGGTCTGGCTAGCATTTACTTTTTGCCTGGCCATTGGTGGTTGATTGCGTCCGCCGTCGCCCTAGTTGCAAGCTTTGTCGCGGCGCTGCGGACGAAACGCGTGGAGTTGCGCGTCACGAAGCTCGAATTCTTCACCCGAGGAAACCTCGACGTGAAGTTTCGCTTGGGACAAGCAGTCTGCACAAGCGACGTGCGATGGCTTGAATTTTGCGGTGCAGGTGCCGGCGAAGCACAAAATGAATCAGAGGGCCTATATGAGAGCCTATATGCGGTTACGGCCCGAAGTTCCGCCCTTCTTCTGCCGTTCATTACCGAATCCGAAGCCAACCAACTCATCACGCAGATAAAAGAAAAATTTCCAGCAATGGCAGAGCACTGGCGCCCCGCCTCAGCATTTGAGCGGAACTTCCTGTCGCTTGGAATCCGCGGAACGAAATGAAAGTAGATGCGAGTCGGGCTCAAGCCGTTTGTTTCAGGGCGCGTTCGACGAGGGTGAGGCAGCGCTCGGCTTGCTCGCGAAGCAATTCTTCGCGTTCGCCAATGTCTTTCTGCGAGCTATGCAGTTCGTCGGCGATCGCCAGCGCAGCCAGCACTGCGACTTTTTGCGTGTCCACCGTCGCTCCGCCCGCGGCGATGGCATGCATCTTTTCATCAACGTAGCGCGCCAGCTTGTGGACGTAGTTTTCGTCCAGATCGCCGCGAATCGCGTACGTCTGGCCGAAGATTTCGACTTTGACGGGACCGCTCATGCAATCGCAAACATACCACATTCTCGCGGCGGAGAATGTCGGCGCCGGGCGTTCTGCTCCTGGCGAGCAGGGGCGCATGCTTCCCCGTCCTGCCTGCCCTCAGCATGGTCGATGGGATCGTAGTCGAAGGAAGCGCGTCCCCCGAGGCTACGAAACACGCGGCGAGTGTGGAACTAGCTGGCGCGGAGTTGCGCGCCTAGATTTTTTTCGAGAGCTGCGACGATTCTTGCCGAAAAATCGCTCGTCTGCGCGTCCGTGAGCGTCGCCTCGTTGCTTTGAAAAGTGACACGCACCAGCAGCGAATACTTTCCCGCTGGCACGTTCTTTCCACGGAACAAGTCAGCGGCTTCAATCGAAGCAATTTCAGAAATGTGGAGCGCGCGAATCGCGGTCGCCACTTCTGAAAACGCAGTGCCGTCGGCGAGCAGCAGCGAGAAGTCGCGCTCGACAGAAGGGAACCGCGGCAACGGCACATAGCGCCGCGCCTCTTTGGCGGCGCGAATCGCGGCGTAAACAGGATCGAGTTCGATCTCCGCAAGAAAAACTTCCTGGCGCAACTTGAACTTCTCCGCCACGCGGCGAGCGAGCTGGCCAGCGAAGCCAACGGAGCAGGAATCCGAAGTAGTACTCGCCGCTGTGATCGAAGAGAGATTTCTCGGCGCAGAAGACGCGCCGAGGTGCAGAGGTCTCGCTTCGCTCGAAATGACGGATTGCAGCGAGATGGTTCCGCGCTGCGCGGCATGCAGCCAGCTCGCTCCACCTTGCTGCCATGAAAAACCGCCAGCGAGCGCACCAATCGCGTCAAGGTCACCTTTCAAGTCGGCAAATTCGTACTCGCGCGCGTTCTCGCCCTCCACGATTCCTTTTTCGCGGGCTTCGCCGGTCGCGCCAATCGTAAGGATCGGCGTTTCGACCGATTGCGCACCGTCGAGCCGGTAGTGGCGGCCAATTTCGAAGAGTCGCACGTTGCGCTGCCCGTGATTGAGATTCCACTCGAGAGCCGCGGCCATCGTCACGACTCCGGTTGAGCGCAGGACGTTCGCTTCCTCGGAGAGCGGATTCGCCAGCCGCGCGGGAGCCGCGTTTTCAGGGCGGAAAAGCGCGTCGCGCTCTTCCGCAACATGCGGAATCGTCAGAATTTCGCGATAACCGAGGCCGATCAGGCGCTCGCGCAAGCGCGATTCGGCTTCGAATTTCGGCAATCGCTGCGCGCCCTGGCGCGCCGCCGGCAAACGAGGGGTGAACTTGTCCAAGCCGTAGACGCGCGCCACTTCTTCAATGAGATCAATCTCGCGCTCCACTTCCGCCCGCCACGAAGGCTGCGTGCATTCCCACGCCGCGAGCACGGAGCCCGCCGCGCCGCGATTCTGGTCGATACGAAGCGGTGCAAAGCCGAGCGCGCCGAGAATCGCTTCGATCTCTTTGTCCGGAACGTCCGCGCCCATGATGCGCAGGAGTTCCGCGCGCGTCAGAATGATTTTCTTCGCCGGTCGCTTTCCGGGGTAAACGTCCACGACGCCGGAGAGCAATTCTCCGCCTGCAAGTTGCAGAATCAATTCTGCGGCGCGCCGCGAGGCGAGTTCCGCCGTTTCCGGATCCACTCCGCGGCCAAAGCGCGTCGAAGCTTCCGTGTGCAGCTTCAGCCAGCGCGCCGCTTTGCGCACCGCGACCGGTTCGAACCATGCGCACTCGATCAAAACATTTTTTGTAGAAAAAGAGATCTCCGTGTCCGTGCCGCCCATGATGCCGCCAACACCCACGGAGCGTGAGCCGTCGCCGTCGGCGATCATACACATGGATGGATCGACGGCGCGTTCGACGCCGTCGAGCGTGCGCGTTTTTTCTCCCGCTTTCGCGCGGCGGACCACGATGCGGTGGTCGCGAACCTTGTCGTAGTCGTAGGTGTGCAGCGGGTGGCCGAGCTCGAGCATGACGTAGTTCGAAATGTCCACTACGTTGCTGATGCTGGCGACGCCGGTCGCTTCGAGGCGGTCTTTCAACCATTTGGGAGACGGCTGGATTTTTACGCCGCGAATGACGCGCGCCGTAAAGCGGCCGCAGAGTTCGGGCGCCTGAATTTCGACTTTGACCGCGTCGCTCGCTTTGCCAGCGCTTTCGGTAACGTGTGGTGTGAAGGGTTTGAGAGGAAGTTTGTACACCGCGCCCAACTCGCGCGCGATGCCGTAGTGGCCAAGACAATCCGGCCGGTTCGAACCGACTTCCGCGTCGATCACCGCGCCATGCGGACCGTTTTCGACGCTGCCGATGTTCGTGCCGGAAAGCGCGAGTCGCGAAGCAATCTCGTTCGGCGGAGCGGTGACGTCGACGAAATCTTTCAGCCAGTTGTACACGACCTTCATTGGCTAGTTTAGCTCCTCGTTCCGCGCAGGCTCATCTTCGGAAATAGCGAATGGGGTAATTACGCTTCCGCCGGCCCGCAGGTGGCCGAAATAGATGCGCGTGGTGTATTCGAGGCGGACGCGGCCAGCGTCGTTGTGCGCGTCGAACATTTTTCGCAGTTCCGCCATCATCGGCTCAAAATTCGCATGGCCCGGCGCCGGCATGTACGAGCTGCTGCGCACACGGCCGGCAACGCCGTCGAAATCGAACTGCTGAAAATTCGGAACTTCGTGTGCGCGGTATTCATTCGCGCCGAAGAAGCTTTTCATCTGTTCTTCGCGCGGATAGTTTTCGTTCACTTTCGTGTAGTCGGTGTTGAACTTTTGAATCAGCGCTTCGTATTCGCGCAGAAGGGGCGTCGTGTCGGTCAGCCGCTCGTTCCACACCACCACCACCCATCCTTCCGGTTTCAGGATGCGCGAGAACTCGCGGCGCGCCGCGGTCTGGTCAAACCAATGAAAGGCCTGGCCGGAGGTGACGAAGTCCACGCAGGCGTCTTCAAGCGTCGTGACCTCGGCGGAGCCGTTGATGCTCGTGAAATTGTCGTACTCCGCGAGATATTCTTCGCCGGCCTGGCGCATGGCTTCGTTGGGCTCGACGCCGAAAACGCGATTCCCGTTCTTGAGAAAGAGCTCGCTAAGAAATCCCGTGCCGGAGCCGATGTCTGCGATGACGTGGCCGGAGCGCAGTCCGCACTCCGCGCGCAAAAGGTCGCGCACGGCCGTCGTGTAGGCGGGCCGGTAACGGACGTAGTCGGCTACGCGATTCGAGAAGCGTTGTTTGGCGTCCGTGAAGGTCATCCCTGATGTACAAGTTTCAATCTCAGAACGTTTTCCATGACTCTCCGCGCTAAGAGCTCTGCGGCCTTCTTGCGCCGACCGCCCCCATACTGACCTCCCGGTCGTGGAGAGTATTTGAGACTTAGGGGCACATAATTGCTTGCACATCGGTTCTCGAAGAAATGCCCTAGCCACAATGCGCGCTTCTTTCTCTCAGCCTTCTTTGAGTCGTACAGCCTCGAAAAGGCGTGAAAGAAAGCTAGATGCTTCATTCCACGACTCTCGGCCCACTTGAAAATCTTGACGACATTAGACACGGGATCTTCCCTGTGCAGTTCAATTTCAATGAGGATCGTCGGATGTTTTTTGTGTTTCAGAACGCCGACAACGTCCACAAAGTCTCGCCCGCTTCGATCAAGTCGATAGTTCGGCTTCCAAGCGACGTTGTCGCCAAATCGAATTCTTTGGTTTAGCCAATCACAGACTTCATCCGAAAATGCATTTGCCTTCTTCTTAGGCATTGAACAACCTCCAAGTAAGAGTCCTTGTCATGGAAATTGATTTAAGAAGCGGACGTCGTTTTGAAAAAATACTTGAATGTCGTCGATGCCGTACTTCAGCATGGCGAGCCGGTCGATGCCCATGCCGAAGGCAAAGCCGCTAATTTGTTTCGCGTCGTAGCCGACGAACCCGTAAACGGCGGGATCCACCATGCCCGCTCCGAAAAGTTCAATCCAGCCGGCGCCTTTGCACTTGGAGCAGGTGCCTCCGCTCGCGGCCGTGCCGCTGCCGCCGCAGAAAATGCAGGAGACGTCGAACTCCACGCTCGGTTCCGTGAACGGGAAATAGCTGGGGCGGAAACGCGTTTTGACGCCCGCGCCGAAAAACTGCTTCACGAAATATTCGATCGTGCCGGTGAAATCGCAGAAGGTGATGTCGGTGTCCACGGCCAGTCCTTCCACCTGATGAAAGATGAAAGAGTGCGTGGCGTCGGGATTGTCGCGGCGATAGACCTTGCCGGGCACGATGACGCGCACCGGCGGCTTGTGCTTCTCCATGGTGCGGATTTGCATCGGCGATGTGTGCGTGCGTAGCAAAAGCGGCGTAGGCGCGGTCTTCTTATCAGGAGAAGGCGGCAGGTCGATGTAGAAGGTATCCATGTCGTCACGAACCGGATGGAATTCCGGAATGTTGAGAGCTTCGAAATTGTAGTAAGGCGTTTCGATTTCCGGGCCTTCGACGACGGAGAAGCCGATGGAAAAGAAGATGTCTTCGATTTCCTGAAAAACCTGGCGAACGAGGTGATGCGAGCCGATCGGGCGCACGACGCCGGGAAGAGAAAGATCGATGCGTTCCCGCGCGAGGGCGGATTCTTCCGCGCCGGATTCAATGGCCAGACGGCGGGATTCGATCTGGGATTCAACATGCGCGCGAAGCTCGTTAAGTCCGGCGCCGACCGCGCGTTTAAGTTCCGGTGTCGCTGGTTTTAGCCAGTTGTCGGTGATTTGCGCGAGGACGCCGGATTTGCGGCCAAGCCAGACGTCACGGAACGACTTCCACGCGGATTCGTCGTGGATGCCGGCGGATTCACTGTCGAACCGCGCGCGGACGTCACCGAAAAGCGGGGCGACCGCAACGGCGGCGGTGACGCCGAGGTCCGCGAGAGTTTTGGCGGTCGCGTTGTTGATCGTCGGCATAAGTTAGCGAGATAGATTACACCGTCGGGGCACGATGAACCGTGCCCGTACAAGAATCGAAACCAAAAGTCCGCGCGCCGTCTTGAATCGAAGAGAGATTTCTCTCTCCGCAGGCCAACCACTTCGCAGAGGCGAAGTGGAAAGAAAGTGCGTCGGCCTGCTCGGTTCGAAATGACAGCGCGGCGAACGGAGCGGCCCCAGATGCTTACGACGCTTTAGCAACCTGCGGCGGAGCGGCGGCTTTGGCGCTGGCGACCAAGCTGGAGAAAGCCGCAGCGTCCTTGACCGCGAGATCGGCGAGGACTTTGCGGTCGAGGCCGATGCCGGCGGCTTTGAGGCCATGAATCAACTGGCCGTAGGTGAGGCCGTTGTTGCGCGCGGCGGCGCCGATGCGCTGAATCCAAAGCTTCCGATACTCGCGCTTTTTGACGCGGCGATCGCGCTTGGCGTAACGATCCGCGCGATTGGCGGCTTCCTGCGCGGACTGGTAGAGCTTGCTCTTGGTTAGAAAAAAACCTTTTGTCCTTTTGAGATATTTTTTGCGGCGAGCCCTGCGTTTTGTGCCGCGTTTTACGCGTGCCATGGGTTTGTCTCCTTTGAAATTAAATATCGGCTGCTGTGGGGCGACGAAAAACCCGTCGCGGGATCAGAACCGAAACGCCGAAACGCAACCTTTCGGTTGCCATTCATATGCAACCAGCGGGTTGCATATCCCCGCTGCCAAAAAATGAAAGGCAACCTGCTAGTTGCGCTTTGGGAGCGCCCCGCCACGCCAACAGCAGCTTTGTTTGGGAGACAAACGAGGCGCGAGAACGCAGAATCAAAGCGCGTTCTGCAACGGGTTTGTCTCCGTGATGCGTTTGCGGCGGTCGCGCAGCCGGCGATCAGCAAAAAGCCGGCGACGTAAAGTCGCCGCTGCTTCGCGTCGGGCAACCGCTGCAAGAGCCACGAACCGAAGTCCGCGGCGAATCGGCCGGCAGGCACCCGTGAAGCGCTGCCTGGCACGAAAATCGAGCTTCGAAAAACCGAAACTCGAAAAGCGTTTGGGCCGCGCTGAAGCGCGCGGCGGAATTTACGGCGTTAGCCGTAAGGAAGCATCTGCTTGACGCTTGCGACGTCAGCAGGGCTGACCAGCGTAAGCTTTTTCAACTTGCGCATGCGCCCGGCGCGTTTGGTGCCGGTAAAGTGGCGCTTGGCGGAATGGCCGCGGCGAATCTTGCCGGTGGCGCTGAGCTTGAAGCGTTTTTTCGCGCCGCTGTGCGTCTTGAGTTTCAGTTTCGGCTTCGTCGAATTGCGTGGCATTGCGTGAGAGTCTCCTGAAAATGTTGCGGCGCTATCGCGCGCCGGAAATTTTTGCTGCAGCTTACAGCTTGCTCGAAGCGGGCACGATATATCGGGCAACTGCAAATTCTTTGTCGCGGTTCGCTCGCTTCTACGCTTGCGCGCCGGCGGGCTGCTGCCCGATGTTCTTCGGAATCGGAACGCCCTTTTTCGGCGCCAGCAGCGCGACGAGAACGTTACCTTCCATGCGCGGCATGGTTTCGATCTGGCAGAACTCGCCGATCTCTACCAGCAGGCGATTCATCTTCGCGCGGCCGACTTCCTGGTGCGCCATTTCGCGGCCGCGGTGAAAAATCATCGCGCGAACTTTGTGGCCTTCGCCAAGAAAACGGATGATCTGGTTTTTGCGAACCTGATAATCGTGTTCGGCGGTCGAGGGCCGGAACTTTACTTCCTTGAGCTGCGAACCACGGCTGCTCTTGCGCTGTTCGTGCGCTTTTTTGTTGGCCTGGTAAAGATATTTGCCGTAGTCCGTGATTTTACAAACCGGCGGGTCGGCGGTGGGCGAAATTTCCACCAGATCGAGCCCGCGCTCACGCGCCAGTTTCATGGCTTCAAAGGGCTGCATGACGCCGAGCTGGCCGCCCTCTTCATCAATCACCCGGATCTCGCGGGCGCGAATGCGTTCATTGACGCGGATGCGGTCGCTCTGCCGGAAGCTGCGTTCTGCGATAAAACCCCCTTGAGTTCTGAAAGGCGCCGGAGTGCCCGCCTCGCCGGGCGTGGGCCCCAAGTCCGTCATAAGTCCGTGCCCACGGCTGGAAAAGCGGCCGGGGACAGATTTGAAAGTATAGCATGGCTTGTTTCGAGAGCAACACACGGGATTGACTGGATCTCGCGCGGCTGGTATCAAGTGTTTGGACTGCAGCTATGTTGCGCCCGTGGAACCTATTTGCGTCACTCGTCGTAATCTCGCTGGCTATCGTCTACCAGCAGGGCTCCTTGAATTGGCCCGAAGGAATTGCTTTCGCCTCGTGTTTTGCTCTTCTAATCTGGCGGTTTGCACACAAACTCCGCCGCGGGATTCGAGCGGAGCGCAACGCTGCTAACCAACAGCGGCTGTAAACCAAGCCAACAAAGAATATTTCAGGAAGAGAGTTGCAGGATTTGGCCCACGGGGCCAGAGATGTGGGCGCGGAGTTGGGGCGTATCGGAGTGGGCGACGGGGACTTCGAGGTTGAGAAGCGCGCAGACGCGAGTGATGGCGGTCGGGTTCAGGACGTCAGACGCAACTCGTTCCCTGCACAGCGGATGACAGCGCCAATTTGCGGATTGGCCGCTTCGGAAATTGCCACGCCGAGGCCGAGTTGATCAGCGATTTTCGTGAGGGCGTTGGGATTGGGAGTGAGAAGTTCGAAGCTTTCGAGATGGCAGCCGCGAGGCGCGTCAATGGAGGGGTGCGTGGAGTTAGCGTTCCATTCGATGAAGAAGGGGAGCAGGCCGCCGTGGTCGTCGTGAAGATTGAGAGTTTTCCACTGGAGCAGCTGGCCGTCGGGACGCTTGCGGGAGCCGGGAGTCGGGCCATCGAAGGCCAAGCCAGCGGCGTGCAGACGTGCTGCGAAGTCTTCGAGATTGCCAGGATGCGCAGCCCAGCCGACAAGGCGAGGCTCCGTGAGTTTTTGCAGGCCGAGACGGTCGCGCATTCCGGATTGAGCCGGATCGGGAGCGATGATTTCGAGATAACGGCGAGGGTTTGGGTCGTCGCCGCGGAGTTCGCCGAGACAGAGTAAAGCATTCCGAGTGCCGCGTCCGGGGTGCGCCCCGCCGTACGCCGGGGGAATGATCGTGTGCTTCTGCAAGAAGGCGATGCCAGCGGCAAGATCGCTGCAGCCGAGAAGGATGTGGTCGAGCATGGCTGGAAACCCAACGGCTTCCGCGAAAACGCGTGGAGCGGCGAGGGCGCCGCTTGTGATGGCCAGGAATGCTCGACGCGAAAGCATAAGAAGTTTGCTCCGGCGGATCGCCGATGTCCCCGCGCTTACGCCGCCCAATTAAGCTTCAGCGGTGGTAGGGTCAATCATACGGCGAATCGCGGAAATGCGATTGGCCGGGAAGCCGCCTTGCGTGGCATGGTCGCGTACGGCTTGTTCGTTGGGGGCGATGTAGACGCAATAGATTTTGTCGTCGGTGACGTAGCTCTCGACCCACTGCACGCCGGGAAGAGTGCGAATCACCCCGCAGGATTTTTGCGAGATGGCGTGCAGGTCGGAAGCAGAGAGTTTGCCGGCGCCAGGAATTTCGCGTTCGATTAGAAACTTGGGCATGCGAGTTGTTCCCCTGTCAAATGAGCCGCGAACGGCGGCTCAAGAAGTTTGGCGGGATTCTACTTCCTTTTGCAGCGAAGCGACAACTTCGGCGAGAGGCTTGGCGCCTTGGTCGCCCTTGGAGCGATGGCGGACGGAGACGGTGCCGGCTTCGGCTTCCTTCGCGCCGACGACGAGCATGTAGGGAATTTTCTGCAGTTGCGCGTCGCGGATTTTCGCGGGCAGTTTTTCGTTGCGATCGTCGAGGTGCACCCGAATATGGTGGCGCTTGAAGGTCTCCGTGACGTGTTTTGCGTAGTCGGCGACTTTTTCGCTGACGGGGCAAACCTGGACCTGCACCGGCGCGAGCCAGAGCGGGAACGCGCCGGCATAATGCTCGATGAGGATGCCGAAGAAGCGTTCGACGGAACCAAGCAGCGCGCGATGAACCATCAGCGGTTGATGTTTGGCGCCGTCTTCGGCAACGTACTCGAGGCCGAAGCGCGCGGGAAGGTTGAAATCGAACTGGACGGTGGTGAGCTGCCAGGGACGGCCGATGGCGTCAATAAGCTTCACGTCGATTTTCGGGCCGTAGAAGGCGGCTTCGCCGGTAATTGTTTTGTACGGGATATTGAGGCGCTTCATGGTGCTGGCGAGAGCCGCGGTCGCACGGTTCCAGTCTTCCGGTTTGCCGGCGTAATTCTCCGGATGAGAAGAATCCCAATCCGAAAGCTCGACTTCGAATTTGTCGAAGCCGAAAGTTTTCATGACCGCAAACGCGAAATCCATGCAGGCTTCGACTTCCGATTCGATTTGCGAAGGCATGCAGAAAATGTGGGCATCGTCTTGTGTGAAGCCGCGAACGCGCAGCAGACCGTGAAGAACGCCGCTGCGCTCGTAGCGGTACACCGTGCCAAGTTCCGCGAGACGTACGGGAAGTTCGCGATAGCTGTGCAGCTTTGATTTGTAAATAAGTATGTGGCCCGGGCAATTCATCGGTTTGAGCTGGTAGTCGGCTTTCTCGACTTCCACGGGGCCGAACATGCTGTCTTTGTAAAAACCGGTGTGGCCGCTGGTCTTCCAGAGATCCAGCCGCATGATGTGCGGGGTGAAGACCAGATCGTAACCGCGTTTGAGAAGCTCGTCGCGCAGCCAGTCCTCGACGAGTTTGCGAATCAGGCCACCTTTGGCATGCCAGAAGATGAGACCGGGGCCGGCTTCCTCCTGGACGCTGAAGAGCTCCAGCTCGACGCCGAGCTTGCGATGATCGCGGCGTTTGGCTTCTTCAAGGCGGTGCAGATATTCGTCGAGCTCTTTTTGCGTGAAGAAACACGCAGCGTAGATGCGCTGGAGCTGCGGATTGCCTTCCTGGCCTTTCCAGTACGCGCCGGCGACGTTCATCAGCTTGAACGCGGTGATGCGCTTGGTGGAAGGAATGTGCGGGCCGCGGCAAAAATCAATGAATTTGCCGGTGGTGTAGAACGAGACCAGCAGTTCGTTGGCTTTTTCCTCGACGAGCTCGCACTTGAACATCTGATTCGATTTCTTGTAAAGGTCGAGCGCTTCAGGCTTGGGGATGAGCTTTCTCTCATTCGGAAGGTCTTGCGCCGCGAGTTCGTGCATCTTTTTTTCGATTTTGGCGAGGTCTTCCGGAGTAAAAGGCTCGGGGCGGAGAAATTCGTAAAAGAAGCCGTTGTCCACCGGCGGGCCAATTCCCAGTTTGACGTTGGGGTAGAGCTCCATCACCGCGGCGGCCAACAGGTGCGCAGCGGAATGACGAAAAACGTAAAGCGCATCGGGATCCTTTTCGGTGAGGATTTGCAGCTTGACGTTCGCTTCGAGCGGGCGGCGCAGGTCAATCAATTCGCCCTGATCAGGAGCGTTGGGCAGAGGTTTGCCGTTGGTGGCCACGACGCGAGCGACCAGCGCGGCGTCGGCGAGGCGCGGAGAAATCTTGCGCGCGATGTCGGCAGGAGTGGTGCCCTTGGGCACGTCTTGGGTGCTGCCGTCCGGCAGAGTGATTTGCACTTGCTCCATGGCTCATTCACCTGGAAGGAGAAACTTCAAGCTTATCGGCGCGATGAAGTTGGGTCAAGGCAAGCGGGCTCGGCCGGGCCGGGAGATTCATCCGGATTTCGGATAGAATTCCCCGATGTTCACATCATCTCAATTTGCGAGATTTGTGCAGCGCCTTTTGATATCTACTTTCGCCGCTCTCGTCTGCCTTGCGTCGTCAAAAATAGCGCTAGCGCAGACCGCAGCGCGGGTACCGCAGGCCGACGAACGGTACAAGGTGGATATCCTGCTCGTCGTGGCGCATCCCGACGACGAGGGGGCGGCGACTCCGTACGTGGCGCGGGCGATCGACGAAGGAAAACGCGTCGCTGTGGCCTACGGAACGCGCGGAAGCAGCGGGGAAAATCAGGCGAGCGCAGAACAGGCAGCGGGGTTAGGCGAAGTTCGCGAGATTGAAGCGCGGCGCGCCAACGCCGTCCTGGGCATCGACAAAGTGTGGTTTTTGGGCGGCGCGGACACGGCTTCGCAAGACGTTTTGCAATCGTTAGCCAATTGGGATCATGGCAAGACGCTCGAGAATCTCGTGCGCATCGTGCGGCTGACGCGGCCGGAAGTAATTCTGACGTTCTTACCGGGAACATTTATTGGAGAAGATCACGGAGATCATCAGGCGGCGGGCGTGCTGGCGACGGAAGCGTTCGATCTGGCCGGTGATCCCACGGTATTTCCCGAGCAGGTCGCGGCACCCGTTCAGCGCCTCGAACCGTACCTTGAAAATCTGCGGCCGTGGCAGACGAAGAAAATCTATTACTTCCCGGATGCGGACCGCGAGGACATTTTTCAGGGCAAAGGTCCGACGTACTCGGTGAAGGATATTTCGAAATCCACGAAACAGCCCTACTGGCGCGCGGCGTTGGATTCCTTTCGCAGGCACGAAACGCAGGCCAAGAGTTTCATCGACTCGCTCGCGAAGATGGACGATGCACAGCTAGAAAAAATGGCCACAACCGGCTTCTGGTCGAATGGCATCAGCTTTGTTCTAGGCAAGTCTCTTGTGGGCGGGAGCGTGACGGGCGGCATTTTTGAAGGCATTACGCCGGGCGCGATTCCGTTTTCGCGGCCAACCATCGCGCCAGCAGCGGCGCAACCCGATGTTTCGGCGAAACTTGCCGGTCCGTGGAAATTCTACAAGGAATTTCGTCGCGCGCACGGGCTCACGCAATTGCCGCACCCGGAACCGCCGGAAATTGCCCTGCAGGCAGGCACGGAGCTGCTGCTTCCGATTTGGCTGCGCAACGAGACGACGGAACAAAAGGAGTTCACACTCTCCGCGAGTTTGCCGGCGGGTTGGACATTGCAAGGCAATCCTACGAAATTCATCGTGGGAGCAAAGCAGACCGGCGCGGTGCGGGTGGAAATCAATCTGCCGGCGCTGAAAGAACCCGCGAAGCAAAAGCCGGCAGCACAGGAAGTCACCATTGATGCCGAAGTCGGCGGCAAAAACGTGGGCGAGATCAAACTGCGTGTGGAATTGCGGCAGCGAGCGTTGCCGGAATAGCGGAATTGCGGGTCGTTACGATTTTTTGCGGCGAGCCGCTTCCAGGCCTTCCCAGACCGACTCCGGAAGCATGAGCAGGTCGTTGAACTCGCCGGCGCCGCGCAGCCATTGGCCGCCGTCAATCACGACGCATTCGCCGTTGATGTATTCCGCCATATCGCTGAGCAAAAATGACGCGAGATTGGCGAGCTCTTCGTGGCGGCCAAATCGCTTCATGGGATGTTTGTCCTTGGAGTGCTCTTCGAATTGGCGCGACGGCATGAGGCGCGACCAGGCACCTTCGGTTGGAAAAGGGCCGGGTGCGATGGCGTTGAGCCGGATGTGGAACTTGGCCCACTCGACGGCGAGCGAGGTGGTCAACGACAGGACGCCAGCCTTCGCGCAAGCGGAAGGTACGACGAATCCGGAGCCGCTGTTCGCGGCGGCGTAAGTTGTGACGATATTCAGGACGTTGCCGCCGAGCTTCTGCGAAATCCAGCGCTTGGCGAAGGCTTGCGTGCAGTGAAACGTGCCGTGGAGGACGATGCGCACAACGGTGTCAAAGGCGTTGGGAGAAAGCTTTTCGGTGCGGGCGATGAAGTTACCGCCGGCGTTGTTGACGACGGTATCGATGCGATCGAATTGTTGCTCGGCTTTTTCCGCTGCGGCTTCGACAGCCCCGTAGTCGCGGACGTCGCAGGTCGCGTAGGCAGCCGAGCCGCCCAGCCGGTGGATTTCCGAGCAGGTTTCCTTGAGGGGCTCCTCGCGCCGGCCGACGAGATACATACGCGCGCCAAGTTCGGCGAAGCGCAGGGCCATGGAACGACCGAGGCCCGTACCACCTCCGGTGAGAAAGATCGCCCGGCCCTTCAGCAAGTCTTCGCGGAACAAACGGCACCGCCTTTTTCCGAAATCAGTGCAACACGTGACTGCACGGGGCGCGCAGTGAGTGTATCAGGATTGAAAATAGCGCGAATGCAGGCAAAGAAGTGGGTGCTAAAAAGGAACGGTTCCACGCTCAAAAGACTCCCGGAATGAATCGGGACTTCTGACCCATGCTGGCGCGGTATTCGGGATTGGCGAGGAGAACGCGCTCTTCCGTGGCCAGTCGTTGCGACAAAACCACGACGTGCGCCAGCGATCCGACAACCGCGGTGATCCAGGCCGTGTGAATCAGCGGAAGCGCGACCATTTCCGAAAAGACCGCGGCGTAATTTGGATGGCGGACATAGCGAAACGGACCGGAAGTGATGACACCGAGCGAAGTGGAGTCCATCACCTGCACATTCCAATGATTTCCGAGAGTGCGGATCACCCACCAGCGGACGCCATTCGCCGCAAGAAAAATCACGAACATTGTGGCAGCCAGGATCGGAATGAACGGCCGCTTCAGGAATACAACTTCCAGAGCCGCGCCAATCAACACCGCGGTGTGCAGCACGACCATCCAGCGGAAGCGCGGTTCGTCCACCTTGGCAGCGCCGCGAGAAATCATGTCCTTCTGGTGACGGCGGGAAATTTTCAGTTCTAGGATGCGAAGCAGCGCGACGGCCAGAAGCAGACCGAGAAATGCAATGACGCTCAGGTTCACTGCCATTGCAACAGCAGAAATTCCGCGCTGAATCCCGGACCGAAGGCGGCGGCGAGGGCGTGCTCGCCGGGCTTAAGGGGCCTCTTTTCGAGCCATTCCTGCAAGATGAAGAGAATCGTCGCGCTGGAAAGATTTCCGACGTGGCCGAGAATGTTCCAGGAAGGCTCGGTGTCGCACTTGCAGAGACCCAATTCCTTCTCGACATTGCCAAGCAGACGCGCGCCGCCGGGATGCAGAATCCAGCCCTTGATGTCCTGCTGTGTTTTGCCGTGGCGCGCGAGGAAGCCGTCCACCAGCCCACGAATTTTTGCGCCAATCATTTCGGGAACGTCTTTCGAGAGCAAAATGTGAAAGCCGGAGTCGCGCAAATCGAAGCCCATGGCGTCGAGAGAGTCCGGGAAGGTGTAAGTTTCGGATACCAGAATCTTCGGTCCCTTTTCTGCTTTTCCGCTGACGAGCACGGCGGCAGCGCCATCGCCGAAGAGAATCGAGGAGATGAGATTGGCTTGCGAGATGTCCTTGCGCTGGAAGGTGAGCGATGGCAACTCAACGGCAATGATCAGTACGTTGCCGCCCGGGTTCGCCTTCAAAAAGTCCGCGGCGCGCCCCAAGGCCATGGCGCCGGCGGCGCAGCCAAGTTCGGTGAACGGCATGCGACGCACGTTGGAACGGAAACCCATTAAATTAATGAGGTGCGCGTCGAGCGAGGGGATCATGAAGCCCGTGCAAGAGACGGTGATAATCAGGTCCACTTCGTCCGGGCGTAGCCCGGCGCGCTCGAGACACTTCTCCGCGGCTTCCCGGCCGAGCTTTACGGCGTGCTCCATGTACTCCTGGTTGGTTTTGGCCAGGGAGCGCGGCTCAACGGTGTAGTCAATCGGGAAGATGGCATAGCGTTTGTGGACCTGGGCATTGTCTACGATGGCCATCATGGCTTCGAGGCGCCGGTCGGGGATATCGAACACCTTCCCCATGTGGTATTTCACGTCGTCGCGCGTGATGGTATGCGGCGGCAGCGCGGTCGCCGTTGCCGCGATGCTGCAAGCGCCATCCGATGCCCCGTTCGAGGATCCTGTGTTCACCTAGTCCACCCATCCTGGTCGTTCCAAAGCTCCGCCTCCAAGAACGGCCGGGCCGCTAAGCCGTTTCTTTGCAACAGTTCAAGGGCGGGCAGCACAGAGCGCTAGACTTTACAACATTCGCGGCCCAGGGACTAGCCGGAAATGCCGGGCAGTGCCGGAGTCCAGCGGGCTACACTCAAAATTTATCCGTAAGCGGTTGGTTTGTAAAACACTAAATACGGTTTGCGGTATGTTTGCCGGTCGATGAACCGGCTTAAGCTAAGCAGCGCCGCTGCGCACTGGAAGTACAAATTAGCCGGCTCCGCGATATTGCGTTGCTGTTTCAAAGCCGGCACGAACGGCCCTCTCCGTCAACGCAGACCGACGAGGCCCTTCACGGAGTCGACGAGCTTTGCGGAGTCGTAACCCACGCCGTCCTTGAAAACGACTTCCACTTTTTCGATGTCCTTGATATTTACGGACGGGTCGCCCTCCACGACGACTAGGTCCGCGGATTTTCCGACGGCGAGCGTGCCAATCTTATCGAGCTCGCCGAGAAACTCTGCGCCATTGGAAGTGGCGATATGCAGAGCTTCGAGAGGCGTAAAGCCCGCCTCGACGAGCAGTTCGACTTCGCGCTGATCGCCGAAACCGGCGATGACGCCGCCGTAGCCGGTGGGATCGAGGCCGGCGAGCAGCATGCCGCCCTGCTTGGAAAACTCGTGCTCGAACTCCATCTCGTCCTTGAACATGGCGGGCGCGCTGGAAGTTGCCGCGGCGTCAGAAACGCGCGCGCGACGCGTAAGGTAGGCGATGCGCGCTTCAGGGGTCATGGCGTCGAGAACGCGGGCATCGAGCGGAGCGCGGCCGGTCACGCCGGTTTCAAACACCGGCAGAGTGGAGGTGACCGCAACGTGATGGGAGATGAGGTCGTGAATCATGTCTTGCATGGGCTTGCTGGCAACGCCAAGCGCCACCAAAGCTTTTTGCGCTGCCTGCGGACTTGGGCAGATGCCGGGTTTCTTTTCGGGAAGGAATTCCGTGTCCGCTTCAATGCCGTGCTCGAGGTCGTCGATGCCCAGCGCTGCGGCTTCGCGGAAGCCAATGGAGCAAAGATGGCCGGTGACTTTAACGCCGTGCGCATGCGCGACCTTGACGATCGCCGATAGCTCGTCGGGCGTGATGTTCATGTACGCCTTGAATGAGGTTGCGCCCTGCGCGATCCAGAACTCCGCCATCTGGCGCGCGTCCTCGGGGTCTTTGAGCTGGTGCATTTGAATGGCGAACGCGCCGGGGCCTTCAAAGTAGGGCGCGGTGACGTGAATCTTCGGGCCGGCGATTTTTCCTTCGTCAATGGCGTGCTTCAACTCGATGTCGGCGTAGGGTTCGAGGCTGCCGGTGGTTCGAATGGACGTGACGCCGCCGGCGAGGTAGAGGCGCGGAAAACTGGAGGCGTGTTCGGGATACATCGGCAGGCCGCCGAGCGGCGCGGGGTAGTACATGTGATCGTGCATGCCGACGAGGCCGGGAAATACGGTGCGGCCGGTGAGGTCGAGGACTTTCGCGCCATCGGGAATTTTTACTGAGCCGGCGTCACCGAGCGCGGCAATTTTGCCGTCCGTGATGATAAGCGTTTGATCGGCGCGCGCCAGAGCGCCGGTGCCGTCAATGACGCGCGCATGCGTCAGGGCGATAGTGGCGGCATTTTCCTTGACGAATGCCGTTACCGCCGGAGAGAGCTGTGCTTTCGTTTGGCTCATCGCCACAGACGGCAGCAGCAGGAAGCAAAACGCAATCCACAGAACTCGTCGCATTGGACCACCCCGCAGCGCGGGAATTTTCCCGGCGGGAGGCAGTCTATTCAGGGAATGGCGCTGGCACAAGCGCTTCGTGGACGCTGCCGGTCGGCGCGTTGTGGTAGATTCTCGCTCTGCCGAGGTGACCCATGCGGAAATATTATGGGCGCGTGATGGCGTGCATGATTGCGGCCGCAACGATTCTGGCGCTGCAGTGCAACGGTCAACAGCCTGCGGGCCCGCCCACGACGGAAGGCGACTTCGTCGTCCACAATTTTCAGTTCCGTTCCGGTGAATCGCTGCCGAAGCTGAGATTGCATTACACCACGCTGGGCAAGCCGGTGCGCGACGCGCAGGGACGCACCACGAACGCGGTGCTGATCCTCCACGGAACCGGCGGCACCGGACACCAGTTCCTCGCGCGGCAATTTGCCGGTGTGCTCTTCGGGCCCGGCCAGCTACTCGACGCCACGCGCTACTTCATCGTCCTTCCCGACGGCATCGGTCACGGAAAATCGTCCAAGCCGAGCGACGGCCTCCACGCGCATTTTCCGCAATACGACTACGACGACATGGTCGCCGCGCACTTCCGATTGCTCACCGAGGGCCTCGGCGTCAATCATTTGCGCCTCGTGATGGGCACCTCGATGGGCTGCATGCACTCGTTCGTGTGGGGCGAGGCGTATCCGGATTTTATGGACGCGCTGATGCCACTTGCGTGCCTGCCGGTGCAAATCGCGGGGCGCAACCGCATCTGGCGGAAAATGACCATGGACGGGATTCGCAACGATCCCGATTGGCAGGGCGGCGAGTACAAGGGAGAGCCGAAGATGGCGCTGCGTATCGTGCTCGACTTTCTGATCATGGCCGGCAGCGCGCCCATTCCCATGCAAAAGCAGTTGCCGACGCGCGAAGCCGCCGACAAATATCTCGACGACTATTTCCGCACGCACATGGCGGGACTCGACGCCAACGACTTTTTGTATCAGGTGAACGCGTCGCGCAACTACGATCCGTCGGAGCGGCTCGGCAAAATCAAAGCACCAGTGATGTGGATTAACTCCGCCGACGATTTCATCAATCCGCCCGAGCTGGGAATCGCCGACCAAAAGGTGAAAGAAATTCCCAACGGGCGCTACTTGCTAATTCCCGCGAGCGAAAATACGCATGGGCATGGGACGCACACGTGGGCTGAATTCTGGAAGCAGTACTTAGCTGAGCTGTTGGACGAGTCGACTCCTGAACTCCAACGATGAGCCTGCCTACTTTGCTGCTTCCTGGCTGGCGCGGATTTCCTGCCAGCGGCGGGGACGCTTGTTGGCTTGCAACACTTTCTTGCGTAGGCGAATCGTCTTGGGCGTGATTTCGACAAATTCATCGTCGGCGATGAATTCGATGGCCTGTTCCAGGCTCAACTGGCGGTGCGGAATCAGCCGGATCGCTTCATCGGCGCTGGACGAGCGCATGTTCGTCTGTTTCTTTTCCTTCGTGACGTTCACTTCCATGTCCTGCTCGCGCGAATTTTCCCCGATGACCATTCCTTCGTAGACCTCTACGGCCGGGCCGATGAACAATTCGCCGCGCTCTTGAAGATTCCAGAGCGCGAAAGCCGTCGATGGCCCGGGACGGTCCGCCACCAGCGCGCCGGTAGGCCGCAAAGCCATCTCTCCCGCGTAATCCGTCCAACCATCGAAAATCGAGTGAATCAACGCGGTGCCACGTGTGTCCGTCAGCAACTGGCTGCGCAGGCCAATCAGCCCGCGCGACGGAATCTTGAAGTCCATGCGCACGCGCCCGGAATTGTGATTGCTCATCTTGAGCATTTCGCCGCGCCGCGCGCCCAGCGTCTCCAGAATGATGCCGATGAAACTTTCGGGAATGTCGATGACCAATCGTTCCAGCGGCTCGAGTTTTTTCCCGTTTTCGGTGCGCACAACGATTTCCGGCTTACCTACCATAAGCTCGAAGCCTTCGCGCCGCATCGTTTCAATCAGAATCGCCAGTTGCAGCTCACCGCGTCCCAGCACACGAAACGATTCCGGCGTGTCTGTGTCTTCCACGCGGATCGAGACGTTTGTGAGCAACTCCTTCTGCAAGCGGTCGCGCAGGTCGCGCGAAGTCACATAGTTGCCTTCTTTGCCTGAAAGCGGCCCGCTGTTCACCGTAAAAATCATCGCCAGCGTCGGCTCGTCGATCAGCAAAGGTTCGAGAGGCGCTGGCGCCAGCAGATCCGTGATGCTCTCGCCGATTTGAATGCCTTCCACGCCAGCGATCGCGACGAGGTCTCCCGCCACAACGCTTTCCGCTTCGTCGCGTTCCAGCCCGCGAAACGTATACAGCTTGGTGATGCGCGTCGGCAGCAGCTTGCCGTCGAGCTTGCTGATGCCGACTTCATTCCCGCGATGCAGCGTGCCATTGAACACGCGTCCAATCGCAATTCGCCCGAGAAACTCGCTATAGTCGAGATTCATCACCTGGATTTGCAATACGCCCTGCGGATCGCCGGGCGGCTCGGGAATGCGCTTCACGATGGTTTCGAACAGCGGCAGCAAGTCCTTCGAATCGTCTTCCGGCTTGTAGTGCGCTACTCCCTCGCGCGCATTCGTGTAAACGATCGGAAAATCGAGTTGGTCTTCTGTCGCGTCCAGGTCGATGAACAGATCGTAGATTTCATCGAGCACTTCTTTGGCGCGCGCATCGGTGCGGTCGATTTTGTTCAGCACGATCACTGGCGGGAGCTTCGCCGCGAGCGCCTTTTGCAGCACGTAGCGCGTCTGCGGCAGCGGCCCTTCACTGGCGTCCACCAGCAACACCACGCCATCCACCATGCGCAGCGCGCGCTCGACTTCGCCGCCGAAGTCGCTGTGGCCCGGAGTGTCCACAATGTTGATCTTCGTGTCGTGAAAAAAGAGCGCGGTATTTTTCGCGAGAATGGTAATGCCGCGCTCGCGCTCCAGGTCGTTCGAATCCATCACGCGCTCGACAACCGCTTCATTGGCGCGAAAAATCCCGCTTTGCCGCAGCATCCCGTCAACCAGAGTAGTCTTGCCGTGGTCCACGTGCGCGATGATCGCGATATTGCGTATGTTCTTGCTCATCTCTGCCGATTCTCTGTTCTCCGCTATGGGTTCGCTCGTAACGCCGGCCTGCAAAGACAAAAATAGCCCCGACGTGGTCGGGGCCCGGACAACCCTTTCATCAGGTGTGGTCGAGCACACTTATTTTAGCAGAGACTCGCTTCGCCGCCGCGAAAATTCGTGTAGTATCCTCCCGTTCAGCGGCCGCGCGGCGGCTGCAACATTTGTTGCGGAGGTGCGCATGCGATTCGCACGCTTGCTCTGGAATAGCAGATTTTTTATATGGGCCACCATCCTTCCGGCGATGCTGCTGGCAGCCGCGTTTCGCGGACACGCGCAAGCGCCGAATCCTCCCGACTATTCGCTGCTATTCGATAAGACCGACGTCATGATCGCGGCGCGCGACGGCGTCAAGCTGCATACCGAAATCTACGCTCCCAAAAAATCTACAGAAGCGCTCCCTATCGTGATCGAGCGCACGCCGTATGGCCTCGCCGACGACGCCAAAGGCTACAGCCGCATCCTCAATCGCTACGCCGAAATGATTCCCGACGACTACATTTTCGTTTTCCAAGACATTCGCGGACGTTTTGGTTCGGAGGGCACGTTCGTCATGCAGCGGCCGGTACGCGATCCCAACTGCCATACCAAAGCTCCGTGCATTGACGAAGGCACGGACACGTACGACACCATCGACTGGCTGGTGAAAAATGTTCCGCACAACAACGGCCGCGTTGGCCTCCTCGGCATCTCCTACGGCGGTTGGCTTACGGTAATGGGCATGCTCGAGCCGCATCCCGCGTTGAAAGCGGTATCCGAGCAGGCTTCTCCCGCGGACATGTTTCTCGGCGACGATTTTCATCACAACGGCGCATTCCGACTGAGCTACGGGTTCGAGTATTCGACGATGATGGAAACAGGGAAGACCAATTTCAAATTTGATTTCGATCTATTTGACACTTACGAGTGGTATCTGCGGCTCGGCGCGCTCTCGAACGTCAACAAGAACTACCTCCACGGCTCGCTGCCGACGTGGAACGATTTTGTCACGCACCCGAATTACGACGCCTTCTGGAAAAAGCAAGCCATGCAGTACTTGTTGATCAAGCCGCGCGTGCCCAACCTCAACGTCGCCGGCTGGTGGGACCAGGAAGATTTCTACGGCCCTATGAAGATTTACGAAATCCTGGAAAAAAACGACCCCGATCACTTGAACTACCTCGTCGCCGGTCCGTGGAATCACGGCGGGTGGGGCCGCAGCGCGGGCAGGTCGCTCGGCGAAATCAATTTCGGCAGCGATACTTCGCTTTATTTCCGGCAAAAAATCGAGGCGCCGTGGTTCGCCTACTGGCTGAAAAACAAAGGCAGCCTGCCGCTTAAGGAAGCGCTGCTTTTCCAGACGGGCAGCGACAAGTGGACGCAGTTTGATGCCTGGCCGCCGCATGAAGCGAAAGCGCGCGAGCTGTACTTCCGCGAAGACGGCAAACTTTCGTTTGATGCGCCGGCGTCTTCCAGCGCGCAGTCGTTCGATAGCTACGTGAGCGATCCCGCGCACCCCGTGCCGTATCGCCATCGCCCCATTGATATGACCTATCCCACCGATCATCCCGGCAGCTGGTTCACCTGGCTCGTCGAAGATCAGCGCTTTGTGGACAATCGCCCGGACGTTCTCACGTGGCAAACCGACGAACTCAAGGATGACGTCACGCTCGCCGGCCAAGTCACCGCGAAACTATTTGCTTCCACAACAGGCAGCGATTCCGACTGGATCGTAAAACTGATCGACGTGTACCCGCAAAACTATCCGGATGACTGGAAGCTCTCCGGCTACGAGCTGATGATATCGGACGAAGTGTTCCGTGGCCGCTTCCGCAATTCGTTCGAACGCCCCGAACCGCTCACTCCTAACACGGTCACTCCATTCACCATTGACCTGCATACCGCGAATCACCTTTTCAAAAAGGGCCACCGCATCATGGTGCAGGTGCAAAGCACGTGGTTCCCGATCATTGACCGCAACCCGCAGAAATTCGTTCCCAACATTTTCGAGGCGCAGGAGTCCGACTACCAGAAAGCGACGCAACGCATCTATCGCTCGAAGGAATCGCCGTCGGGCGTCGTGCTATCGTTGATTCCATCCGCGCCGTCAAACTGAAAAGCTAGCCGCAGTTAACGGCACGTAAGGCGAGGACTGCACAGGCGGGTCGTTCGGACGTTCTCGGCGTCGCTTGAATGACCAAGAATTGGTGACTTTCTCCAGAAGGAGTTTTCATGGGATCTGTTCGCAAAATCGCGGGTGCCGCAATCAGTCTCGCCGCCGCTTCCGTGCTAGTACTTGTGCCGTCCACCGGAAAAGCCCAGCAAAACATGCGGCTGGACTACTGGGCGCTCTTTGACAAGACCGAAGTGATGATCCCCATGCGCGACGGCGTCAAGCTGCACACGGAAATCGACGTTCCCAAGAACATTTCCGATCCGCTGCCCATCCTTTTCGAACGCACTCCGTACGGAATCGCCGCGCCGGACAAAGGCGTCAGCAACATGATTCGCCGGTATGCCGAGATGGTGCCGGACGGCTACATCTTCGTATTTCAAGACATTCGCGGCCGTTACGAGTCCGAAGGCAAGTTCGTCATGCTGCACCCGCTACATGACGCGAACGATCCCAAAGGCGTCGACGAATCCACGGACGCCTACGACACCATCGACTGGCTCATCAAAAATGTGCCGCATAACAACGGCCGCGTGGGCATGAACGGAATTTCTTACGACGGCTACTTGGTCACCGAGGGGATGATCAACCCGCATCCCGCGCTGAAAGCTGCTTCCGAGCAGGCTTGCATGGGCGACACGTGGCTCGGCGACGATTTCTTTCACAACGGCGCATTTCGTCTCAGCTACGGATTCGAGTACACGGCGCTCCTCGAGTCTTCCAACAAGAACTTCAGTTTTCAGTTCGACCGCTTCGATGTCTTCGATTTCTATCTTCGTCTTGGCGCGCTCTCCAATGCCAACGCAAAATATTTTCAAGGCAAGCTGCCCACCTGGAACGAATTCGTCGCACATCCTAGCTATGACGACTTCTGGAAGCGGCACGCCGTCGCTTACGGCTTGAAAGAGCCGACTGTCCCCAATCTGAACGTCGCGGGCTGGTGGGACCAGGAAGACTTCTACGGTCCCGTGGCGACGTACGCACGCCTCGAAAAGTCCGACACGAAGCATCTCAACTTTCTCGTCGCCGGCCCGTGGAATCACGGCGGCTGGGGCGGCGGTCCCGGCAAATCACTCGGCGAGATTTCGTTTGGCAGCGACACCGGCGTTTATTTCCGCCAAAACATTGAAGCGCCGTGGTTCGCTTACTATTTGAAAGACAAAGGCTCGCTACCGCTTAAAGAAGCCGAGCTGTTCCAGACGGGTAGCGACAACTGGGTGCAATTCGATTCCTGGCCGCCGCGCCAGGCACAAACGCGCAATCTCTATTTTCGCGAGGACGGAAAACTTTCTTTCGACGCGCCACAGACGGATTCCGCCGATGCCGCGGACAGTTACGTCAGCGACCCCGCGCATCCCGTTCCGTATCGCCACCGTCCGGTGGACATGACTTATCCCGAGGATCATCCGGGAAGCTGGTACACGTGGCTCGTGCAGGACCAGCGCTTCGTGGATGAACGGCCTGATGTTCTGGCCTGGAAGACCGATGAACTCACCGAAGACGTCACTCTCGCCGGCCAGGTTACCGCGAAACTCTTCGCCTCCACCACCGGCAGCGACAGCGACTGGATCGTGAAATTAATTGACGTTTATCCGCAGAAATATCCAGAGGATTGGAAGCTCTCCGGTTATGAACTGATGATTGCCGACGAGATTTTCCGCGGACGCTACCACAATTCTTTCGAAAAACCGGAAGCGCTCAAGCCCGGGGAGGTCACGCCCTTCACGATCGACCTGCACTCCGCGGATCACGTTTTCAAAAAAGGACACCGCATCATGGTGCAGGTGCAGAGCACCTGGTTTCCGCTTTACGATCGCAATCCGCAAAAATTTGTTCCGAATATCTTTGAAGCCAAGGACGCTGACTATCAAAAAGCCACGCAACGCATTTATCGCGCAAGGCGCTTCCCGTCCAGCGTGGAGATCATGACGCTGCCTTAATCCAGCGGGCGCGAACGCCGATTCTGAAAATAGAATCTCGCTCGTCGTACGCGCGCCACACGCTCATATATTTATAACTTCTTTATCGTCTCTTCCGGAATTACGTAGCGTCCCATTTGCGGACGATTGTTCAGATTCGGTCAAATAAACCCCAAATTTGGCTGGTTTTTTGCGAGGTATACGGGATTTCGCGCACGACACGCGCGGCATCATTGTTGGCGGTCCGTCTTCGCATTCTTGGATTTTTATTTCAAGAATCATAGGAAACTTCCGCGCAGAAAATTCGTATTCACTTGCAAACACACAGGCGTTTCCAGCGTCTAATCTCTGCATAGGATAGGGTGTATGACTCCGAACGTTATTCCAACGTTGGAAGCCGCGCTGGACGAGCGATCCAACTTCGTGCCCAGTCCAGGTTCCCGTTTCATGCGCTTCGGCCCGTTCCAGGTTGACCAGCAACGGCAGGAAGTCTGCCGGGATGGCCAGCGGATTAAGCTGCAGGGCAAGGTCTACCAGGTCCTTGTCGCCCTCCTGGAAAAGCCCGGCGAAGTCGTCACGCGCGAAGAACTTCGCCAGCGCCTGTGGCCCGCGGATACGCATGTCAATTACGACGCCAACGTCAACACCACGGTGAACAAACTTCGCCAGGTTCTCGGCGATTCCACCGATAAGCCCATGTACATCGAAACGATTCCGCGCAAGGGATATTGTCTCCTGGCGCACCCGGAAACCTCCGCCGTTTCGTCTGCTCCGGTGCCGCCGCCGAGCCCTTCAAGCAATGAGGCTTCTCCGGTCACCACTATGCCGCTCCGCTTGGAAGCGCCTGCAGCGCGTTCGGGCTTTTGGGTGCCGCTCGGCGTTGCTGGACTGATCCTTGCGGGCATGCTCCTGGGCGCGGGGATCACCATCACGACTTTGTTTATTTCGCACTTCGCGCAGGTTACGCGCTGGCCGTAGCCGCGATTCAGGTAGCTGTCAGCAGTTAACCCTGAACCGTCTAGCGGCTGGCTAATTCTTGCTCCGCTCGGACGAGTTCGTTTCGCCCGCGTGGAATTCTGTCCACGGCCCGGCCTTCATGTCCCGCAAAAATCCCACCTGCCACGCGTATTCCGGATGCGCCGCCAAAAACGGCTTTGCCAGGAAATCCTCTCCGCACGGATGGCCGGTGCGCGCCACTAGCTTCATCTCTTTCGTCATTTCGGAGTCCGTGGCTTTCGCTTGCACCGCGCCGCCTGGATAAAACGGTCCCCATCCCCAGACGTCCACTCCCCGCGGCGAGGTATCCACATGCCCGCAAAGCGTGCGCTCGTTCGTTTCCGGTTTCTGGTGGTAGCTGTCCACGTGGTCGCCCAGCATCTTTTCCGCAAGCGCGACGTCAATCTTCCCGCGGTTTTGTTTCAGTAGTTCGTCCCACCGCAAGCGCCTCGCATTCGGCGACGTCTCCATGTTGTTCGGTTCAAATTGCGGCGTATCTGCTTTCAGCACTTTGGGGTCGCGCGCCCAGTTGGATCCCGCGTACACGCCATCCTTCGTTCGCCATAATTTGTAGGCCTTGAGTCCGAGCTCGAGTTGCGCAATTTCTCCCGTTTTGCTGTCGCCCAGCAACCAGTCGTTCGCATAGCCGCCGTTGTTACCATCGAGCATGATTGTGGTGTATTCGTCGATCGAACCGGCATATTGCAGCGCTTTCCTCGCGCGCACGAATTCCGCTTTTCCGTTGGGATCCCATCCTTCGAATTGTGTGATGGTTGTCTCCGTCACCATCAGTCCGTCGCTGTTGATTCCGAAATCGTCGTCGCTGGTGATCACTCCAGGAAAGCCGTCCATCAACATGCGGTAGCCGCTTTTCGGAACGATGTCGAAGACGATGCGCCATCGCTCGCCGTTCGCGTAGCTCGTCCAGTTGTTGTGCGCCATCACGATTTTGCCGTCTTTCGTCCAGCTTCCCGTCGCCACGAACGCGCTGCAGTTGCCCGGGCTTTTCAAGTTCGGAGCGCGCGCCACTTTCTGCTGCTTGTTGAACCAGGGCACATAATAATCCGGCAGCTCTTCGAACGCATTGAACGCCACGATGTCGTCCACATCGAGCTTCGAGCCCGTTCGCGCGTGCAGCCCCTCCGCGATCCCTTGCAGCTCCTGCTGATACTCGGCATCAATCTTCGGCCAAAGCATTTCGTGCGCAGCCTTGCGGAAAAACTCCCAGTCGCGCTGCGTCTCGTGCGTCATTCCGGCGCTGACCGCGCCAAACGCATCTTCGATTTCCGGTCCGAGCAGATAACCATGTTGAAATCCGATAGTTCCGGGATCCCCTTCGAGGTGCGCGTAAATCCACCCGCCGTCCTCGAAACGACGCGCGCCATTAAGCCGCGGATCATTCGCCGCGGTTGGCTTCAACGAAGTCGCCACGTTCGTTTCCGGTCCGGCATTCGCCGAATAGTTTCCTCCCGAGGCGAGCCACCAAAGCAGAGCGCCGCCCGCCAGAATCACCAATACCGCCGCCGCTCGCCTCATCCAACTCCTCCCGCTTCCCGCTCTGTGCGCGCGTCCTATTTTTCCGCGCTGCGCTTGCTGAAAATCATTCCCTTGGTGCGCCCCGCATCCAGGGTGAACCCGCTGATGGCCTGGTTCGCATCGCGTTGAAAATGAATCGTCACTCCAAATTTGCCGAGACTGAACTCGTCGTGCGCCGTAGCTCCGAGCGCTGCCGCAGGCAGTGTGCTGGCGTGCACAAATCCACTGCCGTCAATCATCGCTGTCACTTTTAATTTATCGTCGGAAATGCCGAGCCGATACGTCACGCCAAGCTCGCTGCTCGAGTATTCTCCGGCGTACTCCTGAAGTTGCTCCGCGGTCAGCGCGACCTCTTTCTTTTCCGCCGCTCCTTCGTTCCCGGTGCCTGCCTTCCTGGCCTCCTTCGGCTTCATCAAGCTCCCAAGATAAATGTCCGCTACCTGCCGCGCGCGCCGCGACGGATTCGCGTCTCCGCGGTTGCACAAACACGCCACGGAAAAGTGCTGCTGTGGAAAGCGCAGCAACTCCGCCCTGTATCCGCCCCACGCCCCGCCGTGGCTCACCGTTGGCAACCCGCGGTAATCCTGGAGAAACAATCCCTTCGCGTAGTCCAGCACTTTGCCGTTATTCAGCTTTCCGTGTTCCTGGATCTCTGCCAGAAACTCCCGCCCGCCGACCTGCCCGCTGTAGAAATTTTCGTCCCACTTCAACAAATCTTCCACCGAGGTGTGCACCGCGCCGTCTCCCGTCTGCTCAAAGTAGGAGACGTTCAGCGCGTACCCTTTCTCTTTTTCCTTCGCGTCGTACGCCAACGCGCGATTCGCGATGATGGCGGTGTGATCGTCGCGGTACTGCGTGTGGCTCATTCCGAGCGGCGTGAAAATATTCTCTGTGGCGAATTCGCGCAGCGTTTTTCCGCTCACCCGCTTCACGATCACCGACAGCAGAAAAAAGCCCGTGTTGCTGTACAGCCATTCGCTTCCCGGCGCAAAGTTCAGCGCTTTTTGCCGCGTCACGATTTGCAGAGCATCCTCATCCGTTGTCACGCTGTCCGTGTTGATGCCCGCCAGATCCATCAGTACCAGGTAGTCGCGCAAGCCGCTCGTATGATTCAGGAGATTCAGAATCGTGATTTTCTGTCCGTAGTCGGGCAATTCCGGGATGTATTTCCGCACGTCGTCATTCACGGAAAGCTTTCCCTGTTTTTCCAGAAGTAGAATGCTCGCCGCGGTGAATTGCTTGGACGTTGAGCCGATATCGAAGACGGATTGCGGCGTAATCGGCACGTCCTCCTCGATGTTCGCGAGTCCGTACCCCTTTTCATACGCAATCCGCCCGTCTTTGAACACCGCCAGCGCGCATCCGGGCGTGCCGGGCCTGACGTAATCTCCGAACACTTCATCCACCGCTGCGGCAGTTTTGTCGTCCGCGCGGCGCGTCGTTGCGGCCGCACACGTCGCCGCAAGCAACGCGCCCGCCGCGATTCCGCTCCACACTTTTCTTGCCAGGCTCATTCAGGTCTCCCGCTCGATGCTTCGCCGCGAGTCTATCTTCTTCGCTTCCGGGCTTCAATCGCCTGCGCGCTTCTCGTGTACACTTTCACGCGTTCTATGCTTACGGCCATCACGCGCGCGGTCAGCCCGGCGCTTGCCAATTGTGAGCTCAGCTTCATTCCCCGCCGGCCCATTGACCTCGAGCTCGCTCGCGCCCAGCATCGCGACTATGAACAACTCCTCGAAAAACTTGGTGCGCGCGTAATTTCGCTCCCCGCTGAACCGGCCCTTCCTGATTCCATGTTCGTCGAAGATGCCGCCGTGGTGCTTGACGAGGTCGCCGTCATTTTTCCGCTTGGTACGGACTCACGCCGTCCCGAGGCCGCCTCTCTCGCCGCTGCGCTCTCCAAGTTTCGCAAGCTGGCTTACGTTACTCTTCCCGGAACTCTCGAAGGCGGCGACATTCTGGTTGTCGGCCGCAAAGTCTTCGTTGGCGTGACGAAACGCAGCAATCTCGAAGGTCACCGCCAGCTAGGCGCGATCCTCGCTCCGCACGATAACGAAGTCATTACTGTTCCCGTCACGGGCTGCCTGCATCTCAAATCCGCCGTTACCTCGCTGGGCCGCGAAACTCTGCTTGCGAATCGCGCATGGTTCGATACCTCCGTGTTCTCCGCGTTCCATTGGATTGACGTCGACCCCGCCGAGCCGCACGCCGCCAACGCTCTCGCTTTGGGCAGCACGGTCATTTTTCCGGCGTCCTTTCCCCGCACGCGCGCCCGCATCGAAGCTGCTGGCTTCCACGTCACGCCGCTCGACATCTCCGAACTCCAGAAAGCTGAATCCGGGCTCACCTGTTCCAGCCTTATCTTCGAGTATCAGCAGATCCACCAAAACGTCCTGAATGCGTGATCCCGGCGAACCAAGGATCGCCCGCCATCGCGTTTTACGCGCGATGAATCTGGTTCTTGCGGGATCGCCTACGATTTTGTTGTTTAGAGCTCTGACAGCTATCATGGATTGCGCTACCAAACCGAAAATTGGCACGCAGGAGGTGACTGTGCCTTTGGAAATCACGCAGCGTGAAATGAACGGCATCTACCTTCTGGCGCTCAAAGGCCGTCTTGTGCTCGGAGACGAGAGCATGGGATTTCGCACCACCGTTGACAGTCTTCTTGCAGCGGGCGCCACAAGAATTGTGGTCAATCTCGAGCACGTCAATTTTGTTGACAGTGCGGGCCTCGGCGCCTTGATCGAAGCGCATCGCAAAGCGAAAGCTAATGGCGGACGCCTTAAACTTTCCAACCTCGGCCCCAACTTCAAGCACGCCTTGGAACTCGCCAAGCTATTGCCAATATTTGAGACGTGTTCGACCGAGGCTTCCGCGCTCGCAGGATTTTGACGGCGGACCGCACGCCCGCGTCGCGCTATGCAGGATGAAATCGGAACGAAATCAAGCCAGCGATGTCATACGAATTTATCGAAGGGGCTGACGGGTTAGAACCGCAGGCCGGTGCGAGTCGGGCGGGCGGTCCGCCTCGCAAATCGACTCTGGCTGGTGTGCTTAATCCACGAGATTGCCTCCGATGCGGCAAGCGGTTTCCGTCCCCAATAGGGGAATCCGCCATGAGGAAAACTCGCGCCAGGCAGCCGTCCGCGTGGAAGAATCTTCGCGAGAAAATAAGCAAAAAAGTCTGCACTTGCCTGGAGTCGGCGGGTCGCCCGGGTTGATGCGCTCTCGACGACTTGGCGACCATCTGATATATCTGCCGTGCTCCTATATTGACGGGGAACAACCATGCAAGTGCCCAAGCGCCTGATTTGGATCTTTTTTCTTCTTACTCCGGCGGTTCTCTTACCGCTCTGCGCCACGCCAAGTCCAACCGACGAACAGCATCGGCTCTACGTCGCGGTTCCGGGCATTCGCAATTATCTGGCATACGGCGGAATCGGCATTCTGGTCTATGACATCGATCACGGCTACAAACTCATCAAGCGAATCCCCACCTGGGACGTGCCCCCTGGTGAAGAAGCCGAGAACGTAAAGGGTATCGCCGCCAGCGCGATGACCGCCAAGCTCTACGTCAGCACGACAAGGCGCGTAGCCTGCTTTGACCTCACGACCGAAAAGAAAGTGTGGGAGAAAATTTATGACGGCGGGGCCGATCGCTTAGCCATTTCCCCTGACGGTAAAATACTCTACGTGCCTTCTCTTGAAGGACCCACTTGGAACGTCGTAGACGCAGCGACGGGAGATGTCCTTACTACGATCAAGCTAGACTCCGGCGCTCATAACACGATATACGGACCCGATGGTTCCCGCGTCTACCTTGCGGGCCTCCGCTCGCCCATCCTTTCTGCGGCGGACACGAAAACGAACACCGTTGTGAAGCAGATCGGGCCCTTCAGTAATTCGATTCGCCCTTTCACGATCAATGGGAGCCAGACCCTTTGCTTCGTCAACGTCAACGAGTTGCTCGGCTTCGAAGTGGGTGATTGCAAAACCGGAAAGATGCTTTATCGCGTGGAGGTGACGGGCTATCAGAAAGGTCCGACCAAGCGTCACGGCTGCCCAAGCCATGGCATCGCACTTACTCCCGATGAAAAAGAATTGTGGCTCGCCGATAGCGCCAACAGCAGCATCCACATCTTCGACGCCACGGTGATGCCGCCGAAGCAGAAGACGAGCATCAAGCTGCGCGACCAGCCCGGCTGGATCACCTTCAGCATCGACGGCACGCGCGCTTATCCCTCCACTGGCGACGTCATCGACACTAGCACTAAACGCATTATTGCCACGCTCGAAGACGAAACGGGAAAAGATGTGCAGAGCGAGAAACTACTGGAAGTAGACTTCGCCAACGGCCGCCCGGTTCGCGCCGGCGATCAGTTCGCTATCGGCCGCAAGCCTTAAGCGTACCGTTTGCGTTTCTTTCTCGGGATGGCCGCTAAGTTCCAGCATGAAGTGGGAAGATTTTGCGAGCCGCCCTTTCAAGCGTTCGTCACGCTCAACACATTGCCATCGGGATCCTTGAACCAGGCCACCCGCACCGTTCCCCCAGGCGTCGTCCAGATTCCGAGTTCATCGTGAGTCATGTGCGGATACCGACTAAACGTTACGCCTTTTTCGGTGAGCGCTTTTACGGTCCCGGCTACATCCGGCACGTGGAAGCCGAGAACGGTGTGCTCGTGTGGAGTGAAATCGGCTACAGTCGACACCCGTAGAGTCACTCCACCAATGAGGAATACTGCGGCAAAGCTGTCCTCGTGGGCCACCTTCAGGCCCAGTGTGTCGCGATAAAACGCAGTAGCGCGTGCGCGGTCCCTCGTGCAAATGATAATCGCGGGCGTTGCGGCCTCCAGAATCCCCATCGCTTCCTTCCTCTCTTGTTTCAAGCAGCTCTTTCAAACACGTCACCATTGAGCGCACCAAGTGCGAGCCTCTCAGTCTAACGCCTGAAATACGCGCTAGCACGAGAGGTGCGAGGGCTTCCTGCTCTGCGGAGAAATTGGCTTTCTATTTGGCGGCGAGTTGTTGCTTGGCCAATTCCGTGCGGAATTTTTGTTCTTTTTCCGCTACGAACTTTGTGTAGCCACCAGGATCAACGAACGGGTTGGCGCCCCCGCTCTTCAGGAGCGCATATTTTTCTTCCATGCCAAAGTAGCCGCCGTGAGCTCCGAGGAAAATATCGCAGGGCAATGTTTTCAGAACGCGCCACATGCGTTCGTAGTCCTCGGCAATCTGCGGATAGTTTTGATTGTGAATCAGCTTGTAGCCTGGATTCACATTGGGACTGCCGACAATCACCACGTTGTAGGTTTTGCCACCGTCGGTCACTTTCATCGTCCAGGTGGTGCAGCCCTTCGTATGTCCCGGAGTCAGGTGGGCAACGAGCACCGTACCGCCGAGGCGCACTTCGTCGCCGTCATGCAATACACGGTCGACTTTGGTTGGGGGATACAGAAACTCAGGGCCACTATAGTGAAAATCGGTCTTGCCTCCGGATTCAACGACCGGCACATCGGCATCCATGACCATGTAGCTCGCGCCGGTCACTTCCTTGATCTTCGCGCTGCCCGCATCGTGGTCCCAGTGCGCGTGGCTGATCAGCAAAATCTTTGTGTCCGTGAATTTGAATCCGAGCTTCTCGATACTCGCTCTGATCAGCGGCACATTCGCTTCCAAATCGCTGTTGATGAGGATGTTTCCCCGCTGCGTGGTGATCAGAAAGTTCGCGAGTCCCTTGCTGCCGACGTAGTATAAGTTGCCGGCGATGCGAAACGGCGGAAATGGCTCCGTCCACTCCGGACTGCCCTGAGGCGACGCTCTGCTGGGAAGGCATACGGCGACAACCAAACCCACGCAAACGAGCGATGTGATTCGCCGCATATCACCTCCAAATCGCATCGCGCGATTATACGTCCAGAAGTCGGAAGGGACGCCGTCAAGCCGAGTTTCTGCTTTGCGACCCCTCAACCCTGTGCTAATCTTCTTGCGTCATGTTCTCTATCGCGACGAAGCGAATTACCACGGCCACGTCGAAGTCGATTAAGTCGACTACGATGAAGTCCATTATTTTCGCTTCCGGCGCGTGGAGAAACTGCTAGCAAGCTAGAAAAAGTTTCAAGCCCACCGCCAGAAGCGAATCCGGCGGTGGGCTTCTTCGTTTAACCCCCGCCAGAGACGCTCCTGCGGTAACCGGGAGCGAAGGTCATGAGTCTCGAAGACGTGCAGGAAGAACTCCCCGTCGCGGTTTTTGCAGGTAGCCGCTCCCCATCCGGATTTAACACACTTGGCGCGCGCGCGATGTCCGCACCCGCTCAGAAGCCAGTGAGTGCCTTTAAATTTGGCGGCACATCTGTTCTCGGCCCGGAGCGAATGCTCCACGCCGCCGCTTTGGTCCGCTCCGCCGCGCAATCCTCGCACGTCGTCGTGGTCGTCTCTGCTATGAAGGGCGTCACCGACCGGCTACTCGGCGTCGCCCGCAGTCTCGCCGAAGGCAATCTTCCGCGCGCGCGCAACGAAGCCGAAGCCCTGCTGCATCTTCATCTCGATGTTCTCCACGAACTGCGCCTCAGCGAACAGCCGCACGAGCGGGTTCGCCGCGGCCTCCAACTTCTTGGCCGCGACCTTCTGCACGAGGTGCCGTTGCATGGTCGTATTCCTGCCTCTGCCGAGCTTTCCGATCGTCTGGCTTCTTTCGGCGAGCGCTTCTGCGCACGCCTGTTCGCCGCCGCCCTCGAAAAATCCGGCTCGCGCAGTGTCCCCGTATCCTCCTCCGACTTCGTTCTGACCTGCGACACCTTCCGCGACGCCAAGCCCCATCTCGAGCAAACCCGCCATCGCGGCCGCGCCGTGCTTCTTCCGCTTCTCGAATGTGGATTGATTCCCGTCGTCACCGGGTTCATCGGCGCTACTCCCGATGGACGCATCACAACGCTCGGGCGCAACAGTTCAGACTTTTCCGGCGCGATCATCGCGCACGTTGTGGACGCCGCCGAGCTCGTCATCTGGACCGATGTGGACGGCGTTTACACTTCCAATCCACATGACTCTTCCGAAGCCCGCCTCCTGCATGACCTCAGCTATGATGAAGCTCATGCCCTCGCCGCGAACGGCGCGAAGGTCCTTCACCCTGACGTGCTGCCGCTCGCCGCGGAGACCGAAATGACCGTCTGGATTCGCAATACGTTCCGGCCGCATGTCCGCGGCACGCGCATTGGCCTCGCTCCATCAGCAAATGACGATGCGCAATGCGGAGGTGCCGCATGACACCGCTGAACACCGGAAGAAAGTGGCGCGCCGGCGTGCTCGGCGCTACTGGCATCGTCGGCCAGCGCCTCGTGAAGCTCCTGGCGAATCATCCCTGGTTTGAACTTACCGAAGTCGCCGCCTCCGAACGTTCTTCCGGCAAGACTTACGCCGAAGCCGTGCGCTGGAATCTCGAGGGGCCCATTCCGCAGGTTGCCGCTGGACTTGTCGTCAAAGGCCTCGATCCCGCGATCGATTGCGACTTCGTGTTTTCCGCTCTCGATTCCAGCGTCGCCGGCCCAGCCGAAGAGGAATTTGCTCGCGCCGGTTATCCCGTCGTCAGCAACTCCAAGAATCACCGCATGGATCCCGATGTTCCCCTGCTAATTCCGGAAGTCAACGCGGCCCATCTCGACGCTATCCGCGTGCAACAGAAAAACCGCGGATATGATACGGGCTTCATCGTCACGAACCCGAACTGTTCTACCGCCGGTCTGGTCCTCGTCCTGAAGCCACTTGCCGACGCGTTCGGCCTCGAAAAGATTTTCGTCGTCACTCTCCAGGCCGTTTCCGGAGCCGGCTATCCCGGCGTGCCCTCGATGGACATCCACGCCAACGTCATTCCTTTCATCAGCGGCGAAGAGGAAAAGATGGAGTCGGAGCCGCAGAAGCTCCTCGGAAAGTGGGACGGCGCGCGCTTCGTGGAAGCTGGCCTGGGCCTAAGCGCGCATTGCAACCGGGTTCCCGTTCTGGATGGCCACCTCGAATGCGTCTCCGTAAGTCTGAAGAAGATCGCGTCGCTCAGCGAGGTCCGCGACGCGCTCCGCAACTTTGCAGTCGACGCCGAGCTTGCCGCTCTCCCGACGGCGATCCGCCATCCCGTTGTCGTCCTTGACGGCGAGGATCGTCCCCAGCCTCGTCGCGATGTTCAGGCCGGCGATGGCATGGCCGCCGTGGTCGGTCGCGTTCGCGAATGCCCCTTGCTCGACGTGAAACTCACCCTGCTCTCGCACAACCTCGTCCGTGGCGCTGCTGGCGCGGCTCTCCTCAACGCTGAACTCCTCGGCGCCCGCGGTTTCTTCCCCCGTCGCGTTCGCGCTGGTGACCCGCGAGTCGCCGAGCCCGTCGCGCGTTGAGCGTCATGTTTCTTGAAATTATCGACACGAATGGGTAAACGAAAAAGCTGGCCTTGGCTCCTCGCCCTGTTTGTTCTTATTTTCGGCATGCCAGGTTTTATTTTCTTCAAGGGTCTGACCTTCGCTGCCCGAAAACTGGAGCCCAAGAACCCGGTTTTTTATGTGTTTCATGCGCCCATCGACCAAGTTCGCAACGCCATCGAATCTTCGTTCCAACTCCCTGTTCAGGACGACCGCCTCAATGGCGATTGGAGTCCCTCGCGCATGAGCGGCCATGGCTCTCCCGAGACCGAGTTCGACTTGCATCAAGACGGCCTTACAAAGTCGGCTGTCTACCACTGGCTGCTCTGGCCACTCTTGTACAAAGCCGAGTTCAAAGTTCTTCTCGCACCCGTATCGGATTCTGCCACCCAGGTCTCGATCCAGACCTCCGAATCCCGGGTACGTATCGGTCCGAACATCGGCGGCCACGGCGGCGACTATTACGAGTGGGTTCGTCCAACTACGATTGAGGAGTACCGCATCCTCCTAAAGATTGGTCGAGTTTTAAACGAGCCGGACATGCCGCCAATGCGGCTGCCTAAATGAACGGGGCGGATGGTTTGAGCAAGGAATTGGGAAGGTCGCCGCGGCAAACGGTAAGTTCTTAAGTGCTGTAGTATCAACACTTACAAAAAATATGGGGGGGGTCTTTCACCACACCTGAATTGTCACGCCAGCCGCCAAGGCGTGTTCTCTGAGCAGAGTCGCTGTTCTCTCGCCCCAGGTGCTCAGCCCTTCCGCGCCGCTAAATGAAATAATAATCCCCAGGACCTTCTTGGTGGCATTAGTCACCATCGTCCGTTCTGAGTCACTGGTCGGGCTTCCATGTGGCCCGAGTTCGTCGCAAAACACCGGCAGGCCTTCCAAATTCAGATCGTATTTTCCAATCCCCTTGTAGGTTTCGCCCGCGCGGCCCGCCCGGAACACAATGCCGCCCCGCACATGCGCCAGGTCGTACAAACCAATGGGCAGCCGGCATTCCACGCTGACCACGTTGATTACGTCCACCACGTTGTTGATCCGAGGGAGGCCTTTCCCCGCGATGACCCGTCGAATCAGCGCCTCGGCTGACCCGCGATAGCGCGCGGGATCTTTTCCTAGCGCCTTGTAACCCGCGCGCGTTGCCAGAATCGCCGGCGATTCCAGCACCGCTTTCGGTTCCGGCAGTTTCAAAAGATTCTCTTCGCACGCGCGCAACGCTCGCTCCAGCGCTTCTGGTGTCGCGCGCATATTCACATCCGCAGTGACGCACGCCAACGCCACGCGCGGGCACTTGCCTCGCAACTCCGCGTCGATGCTGATTATCGCCATTCGTTTAAAGTGTAAATCCGCTGTTGGAAGAAGCAACTGCGCGGAGCCGCTGGAATGGTAGGCCCGTGCGGACTCGAACCGCAGACCTGGCCGACCCGGTCGGCCCGCCCTAACCAACTGAGCTAGCAATGAGAGCGTTGATGAGCTTCGCGGATTTCCAGCGTTTTATTTCCAACTCGCGACGGTGGGCCTCGCGGATGGTCGGAAACTCTTCTCGGTGGACAAGCCTCCACGGGCCTCTTCGGCGGGTCGATGGAGTCTGCCCTCTTTCGTGCTCAGATAGTCTCCGGGCGAGGTCCTCCGTCGAGCCAACGTAATATCGACCTGAAGTTTGACTTTCAAGAATATAAAGAATCCCCACGGCAGAACCATGGTAGGCCCGTGCGGACTCGAACCGCAGACCTCTTCCGTGTCAAGGAAGCGCTCTAACCAACTGAGCTACGGGCCTACAATCCCGCTAGTTTAACACGAGTTCCGACACCGCCGGCGAGACGCAGAACTGGACCAAGCGCGTAGCAACTTCGCGGCGGAAAACCGCTTCTATTCCTCGCAGCTGTAGTGTAATGATGCCAAGTCCCAGCAATTTGGTGCGACATGCGATCTGCTCGCGCGATTATTTGCCTTTGGGCTTGCTCGCTCGTGGTTCTGGCTACAGCGCGTCCAGGGGATCATGCGTCTTGCACGGGCATCGTCCTGGATGAAAACGGAGTGCCCATAGCGGGCGCGCTACTTACTTTCGTCACTGCCGAGGATGTCGCCGTCGTCACGTTTCGCACGGAGACCGACGGTGCCGGCCGCTTCTCTCTGCGCAATCTCCCCACCGGAAATTACACGTCGGAAGTTCGCAAAGATGGCTTCTTCGTTTTGACGGACAAAACTGTGAAATTGCAGGCCGGGCCGAACGAATTCACATTCACACTGAATCACGAACAGGAAGTTCACGAGCACGTGCAAGTCACTGCTCCCGCTAATCAAATCGATCCGCAAGACACCGCGCAGCGCTCCACGCTCACGGCTCGCGATATTCGCGACGTTCCCGTCGCGAACTCGCACGTACTAAATGAGAGCCTGGTCGCAATCCCCGAAGTAGTGCAGGACAATTTGAGCAACATTCATGTCGCCGGGGCGCGCTCCGGCGAAACGCAGTATCTGCTGGACGGTTTCGAGATCGGCGATCCGGTCAACAATCAGTTGACTTCCCGCTTCAACATCGATGCGACGCGCGCCGCGGACGTGCAGACCGGGCGGTTCGGCGCGGAGTACGCGCACTCCGGAGCGAACATCCTCAGCCTGGAAACTCCCGACGGCGACGACAAGTGGCGGTTTGGCACGACGAATCCCGCTCCGGGCATCAACATTCAGGAAGGCGCGCACCTCGGCAACTGGTACCCGCGGTTCACGTTTTCCGGGCCGATCGTTCGCGGGCGCTTTTGGTTCTCCGAGTCGGTCAGCTTGCAACATACGTTCGATGTGGTGAAAGGCCTGCCGGGCGGACAGAATACGGCCGAAGAATGGGCCGGCGACAATCTCCTGCGACTGGAATTAAATGTCACGCCCAAGCACATTCTTCACGCCACATTTCTCTATAACCGTTTGCACGGCGAGCGTCTCGGACTGGATGCCCTCGACCCGATTTCCACTACGGTCACTGGCGAGCAGGCGCGCTCTTTCTTTTCCATCAAAGAGCAAGTCTGGTTTCACGACACGCTCTTCGAAATCGGTGCCGCTGCGGACACCGGTACGCTTGATTTCACTCCGCAAGGCACGCAGCCTCTGGTCCTTCTCGTAAACGGTTCTTCGGGAAACTATTTCGATCGCTCTCACCAACGCGCTCAGCGATTGCAGGGCGTAGCCAGCGTGACGGCCGCGTCGCGCCACTGGCATGGCACGCATACCATCGCTGCGGGCGCGAACGTTGCCGGCTTGAGTTATGGGCTGACATCATTCCGCGGTGAAATCCAGGCGTTACGTGCTTTCCAGGCTGATGGTCTCACCCCCTGCACTGCGCCGACGCCTGACTGCTTGATCCGCCAGACGAGCTTCAGCGGCTTCGCAAACCCCGACCTTTCAAACTCACAAATAGGCGCGTACTTGCAGGACACTTGGTCCCTTTCGAAGTTTCTTATTTTGCGCGGCGGCATTCGCACGGATTGGGATCGCTTCACGCAAAGCGCGCTCGCCGAACCGCGCGTTTCCGTGAACTTTCTCCCGTTGGGGAATGACCGGTCGAAGCTTTCGCTTGGCTGGGGAATTTACAATGCGCCGCTCAACATGGCCGTGATCGGACAAACTCTGGATCAACGCCAAATTGATACGTTCTACGACACCAGCGGGAACGTTCAGCCTCCGGGACCGGTTACCAGCCAATTCGTGCTCCCCGCCACCGGCCTACAGCAACCGCGCTTTACAACTTCCAGCGCCGGCTGGCAGCAGAAACTCGCCCACAATACACTGCTTGGCCTCGACCTGCTCGTCCGCAACGGCGCTCACGGTTTCGCCTTCGTCGACCAGCAACCCGCACAACCCGGCGGCACGTTTCTGCTAGAGTCCCAACGCAAAGACCGTTACCGTTCGGCGACTCTATCCCTTCGTCATGTATTTTCCGAGGAGATGGAAGTTTTTGGAGCGTACACGCGATCTGTGACCCATTCGAACGAAGTGCTCAATCCTTCGCTTGGTTCTGTTTTTTACGTTGCACAACAGCCCGGCCCGGTGGCTTGGGACGCTCCCAACCGCCTCATTACCTGGGGCTGGTTTCCCACGCACATCTGGGCTGTTCAATTGACCTACTTTCTGGACTATCGCACCGGCTTCCCTTTCAGTGAATTCAATCTTCAGCAGCAACTGGTCGGCCCGGCGAATTCGTTGCGATTTCCTGCCTATGCCAGCCTCAACCTGGGTATAGAGAAAAAGTTTGCGTTTCGCGGCTACGTGTGGGGCGTGCGCGTAGAATCTATCAATATTCTCGACCGGCAAAATCCGGACGTAGTGGTGGCGAATGTAGACGCTCCAAACCTTGGCGCTTTCTCCGGAGGGCAGGGCCGCGCATTTACCCTGAGGGTCCGATTCATCGGCCGAAAATAGCTGACCAAGTGAGTCACGCGGAGTAGCAGTCTGTTCTCGAAAATGCATTTTCCACTTGCCAGTGACCACGACGGTGGTAGGCTTCCCATTTGGTAAGGTGGAGGGTAGAAGTGAGCTCTGCCAGTCCCCCGGATGCTCTACGCTTTTCTCTTCCAAACCTGGAAGGCCGCCGCAGCACGCGCATCGATCGGACCGTGCCGCTCGTCGTGCTTGGCCAAACCAGGACGGGCCTTTCTTTCCAGGAAAAAACTGCAACCGTGAGTTTTAATCTGCATGGTTGCCGCTACCCGACGCGGCACGAATATGCAGTTGGCATGCCGGTTGGCCTGCGCGTGTTGCAAGCCGATGGCGAAACGATTTCGCCGGTGATTCGCGCGTTAGTGAAATCCGTGCATCCGCCGACGAGCCCGCGCGAACTTTTTCAGGTGGGCGTGGAACTGGAATGTCCGGCGAACATCTGGAATCTTTCGCCGGCGCCCGCGGACTGGAATCGCCTGACGGGAGGACATACTTCCGTTACGGGACTCGCGACCGCGGTAGCTCCGGCGCTGGAATCGGCCAGCGGTCCGACCATCGTTCCGTCTCTGCCCGTGGGTTCGGAAGCCGAAGCGAAACCAAGTCAGGTGATGCCGTTTCCCGCACCGGCACCTACTCCGAATTCAGCGCAAACGGAGACTACGAAAGACGCGGCAACGCTGAAAGCCGAGCGCGTGGCTATCACCATCGATCAACTGGTTTCCTCGATGCAGGGGAAATTGCAACTTGCCGCGGAGAAGGTGGTGCAGAACGCTTTCGCGACGCACCTTGAGGAAGCCATTCAGCACGCGCTCTTGCGTATCGACGAAGTACGTGAATCGCAGTCGCAGCGCATGGAGCAGTTTTCATTGGAACGCTTCGAGTCTATGCTGCGGTCCTCGCGCGAAGAGATTCTCGGGCACCTGGAATCGCGCCTGGGAGAAGTTCAGAGCAAATGGGAGGAGCAACACGCGGCATTCCGCAATCAGGCGGAAGAAATTGCGAAGAGGATCGAACTCTTAGCAGTGGAAACGGAGCGCAAACTCGGCGATACGCAGAAGTTCACGGAGAAAGTTGCGCTGGACATTCAGCCGCGAACGTTAAGCCGGCTAGATGAGTCTGTCGGCGAAGTCACGGAAAAATTCGAGGCCAATGCAGACCGCATTTCCGATCGTCAACTCGTGCGCGTGATGGAAGCGACGCGCATGGTGACGCGCGAGGCGGCCGCGCAACTGGACGCGCGCGTGGCGGAGTCGCGCGCCTTGATGCAGAGTGCTTCGAACAATACGTTGGAAGAATTTCGACGGCAGGCTGAGGTGCAGGTGGACCTCGCGGTTACGGAGACCATGGAGCGCGTGAAATCCGCGTTGGGCGCGATGGACGCGGAGAACCGCACAGTATGCGAAGAGCGGCGCCGCACGCTGGTGGAAGAGGTCGCGCGCGCGACGGAAAATTCCACGGAGCAATTCCGTTCGGGAATGAAAGCGTTTCTTTATTCGTGCCTTGTGGCGGCGGTCGGCGCGGTAGACGAACACGCCAAAACCACGCTCGACAGCATGGTCAAGAGCCCCGGCAAAGCGACTCCGGAAATTCCGGACCTAACGCCGGCTCCGCCGGACGACGAAAAACCCAACTGACGATTGATGGGGATTACTCGGCGGAAGTGCCGAGGCCGAATTCACGGTGCGTGGTGTTTAGCGCCGCCTTCATGGACTTTTCTTCCACCACGAACGAAATATTTGACTCCGAAGAGCCCTGCGCAATGGCGATGAGATTAACGTTGTCGCGCCCGAGTGCGTTGAAGGTTTTTCCTGCGATTCCCGGCGTCCCGCGCATGTTCTCTCCGACAACTGCGACGATGGCGATGTCGGTGCCCACGGTAATGTGCTCGACCTTTTCGTGCGCCAGGTCCTGCGCGAATTCTTTTCGCAGCGCGTCCACGGTGCGCTTGGCATCGGCGCCGGAAACGATGAAGCAGATGTCGTTCTGCGAGGATGACTGCGAAATGAGCAGCACGTTGGCGCGCACTTCGGCGGTCGTCGAGAAAGTGCGGCCCACAACATCGGGGAGTCCAACGATGCCTGGGCCGCCTACGCTAATGAGCGCCACATCTTGAATCGCGGTGAGCGCCTTTACGCCGCCGCCGATGCTTTGCCCCTTCGGCGTGATTTTGGTGCCTTTTTGCTCCGGTGCAAAACTGTTGCGAATCCACACGGGAATGGCTGCCTGCATCACAGGGTTGAGCGTCTTGGGATGCAGAACTTTGGCGCCGAAGTAAGCGAGTTCAGCCGCTTCCCGATAGGAGATTTCTGGAATGGTGCGCGCGTCGGGCACGAGGCGCGGATCCGCCGTCAAGACGCCGTTCACGTCGGTCCAGATAATGACTTCGTTTGCGCTGAGTGCCGCGCCGAGGATGGTAGCGGAATAATCAGAACCGCCGCGGCCAAGAGTTGTGAGCAGCCCGTCGCTGGTTGCGCCGATGAATCCTGTCACCACCGGGACGACTCCGGAGTTCAGCATAGGACGCAACTTTTGTTCGCACGCGGCGCGCGTGGCGTCCAAAAGCGGCTCGGCGCCGCCATGAAACCCGTCAGTGACGATCACTTCCGTGGCTTCGACAGGCTCGCTGCGCAGACCCAGTGCCCTGACAGCGCCGGCGACCAAGGGTGCGGACAATCGTTCGCCCAGGCTGGAGATGGCGTCGAGCGCGCGCGGCGTAAGTTCATGCAAGAGCGCCGTGCCGTCGAACAAGCGGCGGCCGTGGGCGAGGACTTCCTGAATTCTGCTGCTCATTTTCAAGCGCTCGTTCGAATCGCGAACCAGTTTCGCGAGGGCCTCCTCATGCTGTTTGTGAAGTGCATTGAGAATTTCATCGCCGGCGCTCTTTTCGCCGGACTCGGCGCGATGCGCCGCTGCAATCAGCCGGTTTGTCACTCCGCTCATTGCGGAAACAACAGCCAGGCATGCGCCTTCGCGAGCGCCCGCAGCGATAATCTGCGCGGCTCGCGCGATGCAGTTCGCATCGCCGACGGACGTTCCGCCAAATTTCATTACTTGCAATGACACGCGAATCTCCCATCGGACCGTGCGGCGAAATCGCCTACTTACGCTTTCGCCGACGCCGTCTTTTCAGTATACGAAGATTCGCCCGAGGCTCCCTCCGTTCGTTTCGCTGGGTTGAGCCTCTGCTAACGCGGATGCTATTCTGCCTAGCATGGGGGAACCCGTCATTTCCGCGCCGGAAACCGCTGCTCCGGCGCCTTCGGAACATTCCAGACGCCAGTTGGAAGCGCTGCTGGAAGTTGCCGAGGCCATCGCACAACACCGCGATCTTGGGGCACTGTTCCACGAACTTGCGGAGCGCCTGCACTGCGTAGTGGACTTCGACTTTCTCGCGTTGATGCTCCACGATCCCGCGCGGAGCGTGATGCGCCTGCATATTCTCGAGGCGCGCCTTCCCACTCCCGTCAAAACCGGCAGCGAAATGGCGATGGAGAACCATCCCTCGGGGTGGGTTTGGCAGACGCAGCAATGTTTTGTCATCAGCGATACCGAGGAAGAAGAGCGGTTTCCGGAGTTCCTGCAGAGGCTGAAGGAATCGGGAGTGCGTTCGCTGGCGATGGTTCCGCTCACGACGGCACAGCATCGCCTTGGGGCGCTGGGATTCGGCCGGCTCGTCCCACAACGGATTACCGACAGCGAGTTACAGTTTATGCAGCGCGTGTCTAGCCAGGTTGCGGTGGCCGTCGATAACGCGCTCAATTTTCAAACATCACAGGCCTATCAGTCGCAATTGGCGCGGGAACGCGACCGGCTGCGCGTACTTCTCGACGTAAACAATGTGCTGGTCACGAGCCGCGAACTTCCCGAGCTTTTTCGCGGAATTGTCACGACGCTGGAGCGCTTCATTCATCATGACTTCACGAGCCTGGCGCTGCTTGATCCGGCCACGGGGCGCCTGAAAATTCACGCGCTGGATTTTCCTGAGCGGCCCGGGTATTTCAAGCAGGAAATGATAGTTCCGCTTGAGGCAACGCCGTCCGGGCAATGCTTCGCCGGCAGCAAGCCGCTTCTCGCGCGGGGCGAGGAAATCGACCGGTTTCCTTCGGAACCGATTCGAATCCTGCGGCGGGAAGGCGTGCAGACCATCTGCTGCGTGCCGCTGATAACGCACGGCCGCACGTTTGGAACGCTGAATCTCGCGAGCCGCGCCGCGGATGCTTTTCCCGCACAGGACGTTGAATTACTGCAGCAAGTGGCGGGGCAAATTGCCATCGCCGTGGAAAACGCGCTGGCGTTCAAACAGATCGACGCGCTGAAGGACAAGCTCTCGGAGGAAAAGCTGTACCTCGAAGAGGAAATCCGGAGCGAATTCAACTTCGAGGAGATTGTCGGCGACAGCCCTGCACTAAAGCGCGCGCTGGGACAGGTCGAACTGGTCGCGCCGACGAGCACGGCAGCGCTGATCACCGGCGAAACCGGCACAGGCAAAGAACTGATTGCCCGGGCGATCCACAATCTGAGCCCGCGGCGCGAACGGACGTTTGTGAAAGTGAATTGCGCGGCGATACCTAGCGGGCTGCTCGAATCGGAGCTGTTTGGCCACGAGCGCGGAGCGTTCACCGGGGCGCTGACGCGGAAAATCGGGCGTTTCGAATTGGCGGATCGCGGAACGCTATTCCTTGACGAGGTCGCCGACCTTCCGCTCGAGTTGCAACCGAAACTTTTGCGCGTGCTCCAGGAACAGGAGTTCGAGCGCTTGGGGAGCAACCACACGCAGCGCGTCGATGTTCGAGTGGTAGCAGCGACGAACGCCGACTTGGGCAAACTCGTGGCGGAACGCGCGTTTCGCAGCGATCTGTTTTACCGGCTGAATGTTTTTCCGATTCACATTCCCGCGCTGCGCGAGCGAAAGGAGGATGTGCCGCTGCTGGTGCGTTATTTCGTGCAGAAATTCAGCCGCCGGCTGAACAAGTCTGTCGCCTTTGTCCCGTCGGAAGCGATGGACGCCCTTGTGAACTATTCGTGGCCCGGAAATGTCCGGGAATTGGAGAATTTTGTGGAGCGCGCCGTGCTGCTGTCACCGGGAAAGGAACTTCGCGTGCCAGTCGCGGAGCTGAAATCGGCGGCGCAAGCGCACGGGGACAACCCGTCACAGACCGTTGAGGCCGCAGGATTTTCTGCGGCGAGTGGCGCGACGGCGCAGGTAATCTCCACTCTCGAGGAAGCGGAGAGACAACACATCCTTCGCGCGCTTCGCCAAACCGAGTGGCGCATTGCAGGGCCGAAAGGCGCCGCGATGCTGCTGGGCATGAAACGCACGACGCTGCAGGCGCGCATGCGTAAGCTGGGAATTCGCCGGCCGATTTGAACGGCTAAAGCCTTCGGACAAGCAAGCGCTGCTGACCTTTTTGCGCTCTTTGTGATTGTGGAATGAACTGCTGAATCTCGCGCGAGTTCCAAGGAGAGGCTTGGCGCGGTCGTGAGTACGTAAGCCCGTTCGGCGCGCGCGACTGCTATTCAAATTGCAGGACAACAATCTCTGGATTCGAACCGAGGCGCAGGGGAGGCCCCCAGGTCCCCGCGCCACTCGATGTGAACACCTGCATCTTGCCGATGCGACTCAGGCCGTACACAAACTGGCGGTAAATCCGGCGTGCCATCCAACTCCAGGGAATGAACTGACCGACGTGCATATGCCCGGAGAGTTGCAGCGATACGCCAGCGGCTTCCGCGACGCGAGGATGATCCGGAGCGTGCGTCAGGAGGATGCTGGCCCGCGCGCGGTCCACGCCGATGGTCTGAAGCACCGACGCAAAGTGGGCGCCATGAGCGGCATGGCGATACGGCACACCGATGATTTGCAATCCTTCCGCTTCCACTTTTTCGTTGGTGAGCACGCGCACACCGGCCGCTTCGACGGCACGAAGATACTCGGTGTCATCGCCAAACTGTTCGTGATTCCCGGCTACGAAATAAACGCCCTGCGGAGCGGTCAACTTATTGAGCGGTTCGGCGGCGCGCTTGGCGTCGATGGCCGTTCCATCATAGAGGTCACCCGCGATAAAGATGGCGTCGGGTTTTTCTCGCAACACGTGATTCACGATGCGGCGCAGAAAGTGGCCGTTGCGGACGTGGCCGAGGTGCAAATCGCTGATGAGCGCGGCTTTGCGCCCGCGCCACCTTTCCGGGAGATTCGCGAGCCGCACCGTCGCTCGCGTGATGCGCGTGCAATTGGCATTGAAGACGCCGTAGAATCCTATCGCGGCGGCCGCAGCGAAAAGCACCGTTACGACGGCGTGAAACTGTACCGGCCAATGCGCCAACCAGGCGATTCCCAGAACAGTCCAGGATAAAACTGCGGCGATGAACAGAAAGCTCAAAAGGCCGAGCCAGACGGCCGCGACTTTGTAGATCGCGCGCACCAACTTGCTTGTGTTGCGCCACGCCAGAATGGAGGCAACCAGGAAACTGATGGACAATGCGCCAACCGTCAGCATGAGCCACAGTGATCCGCCGGAGCCATGATCGAAGGGCGAATAATTCCAAGTCTCGTATAGAAAGAGGTGCGTTAGAGAGAGCACCGTCTGCACCACGGTGATAAACCCAATGATTCCCGGCTTGATTTTCATACCTAAATTAGATTCGCAAGGCCGATGATTGTGTGCATCTGATAGAGGCAGGCCGTTTCATTTCATGAAACGTGTGCCGAAAAACCGGCACACGAAACGCTCACGGAACTTTAAGCTATTCTTTCCAGGCTAAGATTGGCATGCATGGGCCGCATGTGCCGGCACAGTATTCGCATTCTACCGAATGGGAGGAATGGCAAATGAAATACGTTGGATTGACGGACGTACCCGACGAACGTCAGTCTGCGCACGGTTACCCACCGGATTGGTGGCAGTGCAGCTTCAAGACCGAGGAAGAAGCCCGCAAATGGGAAAAGGAAATGCTCGCTAAGCCCGGACACAAGGGCGGATCCGGCACACGCGGCTGGAGATATGGCTACACGTACACGGTGCTCTCCACAACGGTAGAATAGCGTCATTCGTAGATTTAGTCTCCGGCGAAAGATTTCGTGCCAAAACCGGTGCGCTGCCGCGCTATTCTTAATGTTTGAGCCTTCACATGAAAGTAACGAAAGAAACCGGAATGCAAAGCCGGCCTGCTCGGCTGCGTGATGCGACGGGCGCTGTTTGGAGCGGGAGGAGCGTCCTGCGCGCTTTAGGCTGCCTGGCGGTCTTGTTGACGATCGCAGTATCGGGCGTGGCGCAGCAGGTGAACGATCCGGTCATCCGGTTTGTGCGGAATCCGGATCCCGCTCCGGTGTTTTCTCTCAAAAGTATCGACGGCAAGCCGCTGAGCCTCGTAGACTTTCACGGCAAAGTCGTGTTCCTGAATTTTTGGGCCACCTGGTGCGGACCGTGCCGCGTGGAAATCCCCGATCTCGTAGATTTGGAGAACCGCTACAAAGACCGCCTGCAGGTCATCGGGCTAAACGTGGATGACGACGATGCCGACGAAATCCAGAAATATGTCGAGAAGACAGGAATCAACTATCCCGTAGCGATGGCGCCCGCGGAGTTGCGCGCGCAGTACGGGGGCATCCCCGCGCTTCCCACGTCGTTTGTGCTCGATACGGAAGGGCGCGTAGTGCAAAAACACGTGGGTCTGTTCGATCCGTCGTTGTACGAGACGGAAATCCGGGCGCTGCTGAATATGCCGATTATGGCGAAAGTGGAGACCTTCGAAGATAAAGGCGAAGTTTTTCTGAAGCACGCGGATCGTGCCACGGAGCTTCCGGGAGTGGATTTATCAAAGCTCACAGCGGAACAGAAGAACGCTGCGCTGCATCGGTTCAACGCGGACAGTTGCACATGCGGTTGCGAATACACGCTCGCACAATGCCGTATCTGGGATTCCGCTTGCGCCGTGAGCCGTGCCGCGACGGGGAAAATCGTCGAAGAAATTCGCGGAGCTGGCAATCCGGCCGCCAAACCCGCGACACCTGATACGCAATCTCACGAATCCGCGTCAAAGCCAGCGCGCACTCCATCGCTTCCTTGAAAGACGTTCCTGCGTGTAACCGTGCCACGGCGATTGTCGCTTGCCGGCGGCAAATCGTTCGCGGCGATCGAATCGTGGGTAGATATGCGGTCGTATCGAATCGCTCCTGGATGGGAGTGAGAGATTGATGCCGTCCCAAACGCTACTAGGATCGCTGGCGAAGATCGTCTTTGTCGCGGCGCTCTTGCTTTCTTTCACGGGATGGATCTCGCCTCCTGTTGCGCTCACTATCGGAATTGTTTTTGGACTAAGCCTGGCACATCCATTTGCCGCACCGACGCGGACCGCCGCGAGAGTGCTATTGCAAGTGTGCGTGGTGGCGCTGGGATTCGGAATGAATCTGCACGAAGTAATGAAAGCAGGCCGCAGCGGGTTCGTGTACACGGCGATGGGTATCGCTTTCGCGATGGCTGGTGGTCTCGCGCTAGGCAGAGCGCTTCGCGTGCAAGGTAATTCGTCATATTTAATCACTGCGGGTACGGCAATTTGCGGCGGCAGCGCAATTGCGGCGATTGGGCCAATCCTCCGCGCGGATGACGAAGAGTTAGCAGTTTCCCTGGGAACTGTTTTTATTTTGAATTCGGTGGCGTTGCTGATCTTTCCCGGAATCGGAAGCGCGATGCACCTGACGCAAGGCCAATTCGGCGTTTGGGCGGCGCTGGCGATTCACGATACGAGTTCGGTTGTCGGCGCGGCGTCAAAATACGGCCAGCAGGCGCTCGTAATCGGAACGACAGTAAAGCTCGCGCGGGCGTTGTGGATTGTTCCGCTGGCGCTGGCAACTGCCGCGCTCCGACCAAACAAATCGCAAGCCGGCGAAGATCAGGTCGGCCAGATTCCACGAACATCCCCGAAGATCCAGATTCCGTGGTTTATTTTTTTCTTTTGTCTTGCTGCGGTGCTGAACACGTACGTACACTCCGTGACGCACTTTTCGAGTTCACTTTTCAGCGCGGGGCGCGTCGGGTTGACGGCCACGCTGTTCTTAATTGGAACGGGAATTTCGCGCGCCGTGATCAAAAGTGTCGGCTGGCGACCCATGCTACAGGGCGTGGCGCTTTGGGCCGTCGTCGCGATCACTTCACTGTATTTGATTCGAATTGGCTGGATTGCGCTGTAGAAAGGCCGTTCGGGAAACAGCCGAATCGCCGCCACGAATCTTCCACGAGAATTTAGCACCAGACATGGGGCGCTTCGGCCGCCTCTTGCGACGGAGCGGCTGGAGGGCTACACTCGCGCGACAAATCCGAAACGTGCAACTCGACACGGATTGAGATGGAGGATCGTATGAATCGTCGCGCCGGTTTCCTTTTGATCGCGCTGCTAGTGGCAGGTGTGTTCAGCGTCCGCGGAGCATTTTCGCAGTCCGCCTCGCCAACGACGCGAAAAGTGTTCAATTCGGCCGAGAAGATCGTGCAGGCGCCGTACAGCGACGGAATCCTGGCGGGAAACACTCTCTATCTCGCGGGACGGATCGGCCTGGATCCGAAGACCGGCAAGCCGCCCGCGGAAGTTGAAGACGAAATCAAGCTCATGCTGGATAGCCTGAAGGGCACGCTCAATCAGGCTGGCATGTCTATGGATGATCTGGTGTACGTGCAGATTGCGTGTTCGGATTTGTCGCTCTACGACAAATTCAACGCCATCTACAAAAGCTATTTCACGACCAAGGATTTCCCTCCACGAGAATTCATCGGGGCGGGCTCGCTGCTGCGCGGCGGGCACTTCGAACTGCAAGCCATCGCCGTGAAGCGCTAGGTGCAGAGCGCCAATTCCGAATTTGAGTGACGCCGCTTGACGCGTGAGCGGTGCACGTAAACTTAACAGCGTTAAGTACTTTGGATGTGTACCGCCACGGGCGCAAAAGAGCGCCGAGCACGACAGAAAAACCGCCTGCGCCAGGAGATCCTTGACGCGGCCAGCAAACTGTTTGTCCTCGCAGAATACGAGAGCGTCTCGCTGCGGGGGATTGCGGACAAGATCAAGTATTCGCCAGCCATGATCGATTTGCATTTCAACGATTAGAGCGAGCGCTGCAGCCGCAGGCGCGAATCCAAAAATGCCCATATAAGGGCATTAATTGTATGACGAACTTCGAGCGTTTGACCATATAAAGTCATATTTCGATCGCTGCCGAGAGCCCTTAAATAATTAAGTCGAATAAAATCATTTAGTTACGAATGAACAAGAATTAATTTGAACTGGAACCTCGAGTGCTAATCCTCTCGATGGATGGTGATCCGGAAATGTTGCGAATTACAACCGAACTCAAGCGCGGCAAGACGATTCTCAGCGTCGAAGGCAAGCTGGCAGGACTCTGGGTTGGTGCGCTAGAAAAGTGCTGGCGAGAGCGTACACCCAGCGAGAAGTTCTGCGTGGATCTCTGCGGCGTGAGTTTTATTGATGCGGCCGGCAAAGTGCTTCTCAAGGAGATTCACAGCCAAGGGGGAAAGCTGATCGCGGCGGGATGCCTGAATGAGGCCATCGTGCAAGAGATAGAAACCAGCGAGCATCCGGAGAAGGTTTCCCACGCGGAGCGCAAAAAAGGCTCGCACATCGTTTTCTATGTGGCGTTTTTCAGTTTGTTGCTGGTCCCGTCTTGGGCCGACGCACAAACCAGCGCAAAACGGAATCCGCTGCCTGCAAATGCTCCGACCGACGTGCTTCACCTTTCGCTGGACCAGGCCGTTAGTCTGGCGCTCAAGCAGAACCCCACGGAACGAATTGCAGTATTGAACGCCGCCGAAAGCGTGCAGGACAAGAATGTTGCTCTCGCAGAATTGCTTCCGCAGGCAAGTTTGGACGTCAAGGACTACGTGCAACGCATCAATATCGCGGCGTTTCTCGGGAAGAAAATTCCGGGGTTTCCCGCGCATGGTGGACCGTTTCAGGTTTTCTCGGCTGGGCCCGATTTCAGTGCGCCTGTTTTTGACTTGACACTGTTTCGGCGCTTCCAGAGCGCGAAAGAGAACGCGGGCGCGAGCAAGAACGACAGCCTCGCGACGCGCGAACAAGTGATTCTGCTGGTGGTTTCGCAATACATCGGAACGCTACGCGCCGTGGCGAACGTGCAGGCATCGCATTCGCGCGTGGAGCTGGCGCAGGCCCTGTACGACCAGGCCGCGGACCTGCAAAAAGAAGGCGTGGGCACCGGCATCGACACGCTGCGCGCGAACGTCGAGCTGCAGAACGAGAAGCAGAACTTGCTGGAAGCGCAGGCGGACCGCGACCGGTCACTTTTTGGGCTGAACCGCTTGTTGAATCTCGACCCCCGGCAGCGCATCGAATTGGCAGACGCGCTGAGCTTTTTCGACACTCCGCAACCGGACACGGAAGTGAGCATCGCGGCTGCTCTGAATGATCGTCAGGAATGGAAGGCGATCGAAGAACGGTTGAATGCCGCCGGATATCAGAAGAAAGCCGAAGAAGCCTCGCGCCTGCCAACCCTGAATTTCAACGGGAACTGGGCGTATGAAGGCTCCTCCTCCACGACCGGAATACCGACGTACACGTATGCGGCGGCGGTGAGCGTCCCGCTGTTTACGGGGGGCCGCATTCGTGCCGAAATTGTTAAAGCGGACCTCGAAGTGAAAAAGCTGCTCCAGCAGGAGGACGATTTGCGGGATCAGATTGCGCTGGATGTGAAGACCGCGCTTCTGAATCTGGATTCGGCGAGGAGCGAAGTGCAAGTGGCGAATTTGGGAGTGGAACTCTCGAAGCAAGAGGTAGATCAGGCGCGCGACCGTTTCAAGGCGGGCGTGGCCAACAACATCGAAGTGATCCAGGCGCAGGACGCGTTGGCGCGAGCGAACGACAACCAGATCGCCGCGCTGTACCGGTTCAATCAAGCGAGAGCCGATTACGCGCGATCTGTCGGGCAGATGGAAAAGATTTACGCAAAGTGAGGGTGAGGACACGATGAGTGTTGAAATCGAAGTCGGGCTGGAAAATGCGGCGAAAGTAAATCCGCTGCTCGAGGAGCTGCCGCTCGAAAAAGAGCCGCCGAAAGGTCTGGCCAACCCGAAAGTACAGCGATTGCTGATCTTCGGGGGCGTTGCGCTGGTCCTGCTCGTCGCGGGGCTTTTTTTCTATTACCACAATCGCGAGAGCACCGACGACGCACAGATTGACGGGCACATCACGCCGATCGCGTCAAAGGTCTACGGCCGCGTCGCCGAAGTTCTGGTGCACGATAACGAGCAAGTGAAAGCCGGACAGAAATTGGTGCAGATCGATCCGCGCGATTACCAGGCCGCGGTAGACCAAGCGAAAGGAGCTCTGGCTCTTGCGGAGAGCGAAGCGCAATCGGCTGGTGTGGACGTGCCGCGAACCGCGCAAAATGTGCAAAGCACGAACTCGAGCGCTGACGCGCAATTGCTTGGTGCCCAGGCGGACCTGGAAAAGGCGGAGGTGACGTTCGATCAGGCCAAAACCTCGGACCTGGCGTGGTCACGAGCAAATGTGGAGAAGAGCCAGGCCAACGCGTCACTCGCGCAGGCGGATTTGGCGCGGTACAAGCCGCTGCTCGACAAGGGCGAAATCTCGCAACAGCAGTACGACGCGGCAAAAGCCAACGCCGATGCCACGGCCAGCGCGTTGAAAGCGGACCAGGAAAAACTGACGCAAGCGCAACGAAATGTCGAAGTGACAAAAGCGCAGGTGGACGCAGCGAAGGCACGTGTGTTGCAGGCGCGCGCGGCTGTGGAGAGCGCACAGGCGGACAAGCGCCAAATCAGCATGCGCTCGGCGGACGCGCAAGCCAAAATCGCGAAAGTGCAGCAGGCGCGCGCAGCTCTCGACGCCGCTGAATTGAATTTGAGCTATACAGCCGTGGTCGCGCCGATCGACGGCGAGGCAACTCACAAACAAGTCGAACCCGGCCAGATCGTTCAGGCCGGCCAGGGATTGCTCGTGGTTGTGCCCCTGCAGGATGTGTGGGTAACGGCAAATTTCAAAGAGACGCAACTGCGAAAGATGAAGGCCGGGCAGGCAGCGGTAGTGAGCGTTGACACTTACGGAAAGACTTTTAAAGGACACGTGGATTCGATCGCCGGAGCCACAGGCGGAGTGTTGAGCCTGCTGCCTCCCGAAAATGCGACGGGCAACTACGTGAAAGTCGTGCAGCGCATTCCGGTGAAGATCGTGCTGGATAAGGAGTCCGTGGGTTCGGCCATCTTGCGGCCAGGGATGAACGTCGACGCAACCGTAATTACAAAGTAGCTGAAGGATCCGCCGAAGCATGAAGCACCGGTAGTACGTAGCGGTTAATCGCAGTAAACGAACGAAACCAGCGCGCCATGCGGAACAGACTGCTAGCCAAACTGAGGTTGCCGGACGGGACGATCAACCCCTGGGTGATCGCGGTGACGGTGACGCTCGCGACGTTTATGGAAGTTTTGGATACGTCGATTGCGAACGTCGCGCTTCCGCACATTGCCGGGAACTTGTCGGCTGGCGCGGACGAATCCACTTGGGTTCTGACCTCCTACCTTGTTTCAAACGCTATTGTGCTGCCGCTTTCGGGCTGGCTCTCCGGTTTAGTCGGCCGGAAGCGTTTCTATATGGCGTGCGTCGCCCTCTTCACGGTGAGCTCGTTCTTGTGCGGGCTTGCGCCGAGCCTCGGGATACTCGTGCTCTTCCGCATTTTGCAGGGCGCGGGCGGCGGCGGGTTGCAGCCCAGCGAGCAGGCGATTCTGACGGACACGTTCCCTCTCGCGAAGCGCGGCATGGCTTTCGCGGTGTACGGGATCGCCGTAGTCGTGGCGCCGACGATCGGCCCGTGGCTGGGCGGCTGGATCACTGACAACTTCTCCTGGCGATGGATTTTCTACATCAACGTTCCCGTGGGAATAATTTCGCTGCTTCTCACGTCTCTGCTCATAACCGACCCGCCGTATATGAAGCGCTCCAGCATCCGCAGCGGGTTCCGGATTGACTATATCGGGGTCGGACTGCTCAGCCTCGGACTCGGCAGCATGCAAATCATTCTGGACAAAGGGCAGCGGGACGACTGGCTGGCCTCCGGCTTCATCCGGACGTTCTTCGTGACGATGCTGATTGGGATCATCGGCGCGATTATCTGGGAATTTCGCCAGAAAGAGCCGGTGGTTGATCTTCACATGCTGAAAGACCGCAATTTCGCCGTGTCTACGATCGCGATGTTTTTCCTGGGGTTCGTCCTGTATTCCAGCACTGTACTGATTCCCCAGTTTACGCAGCAACTGCTGGGCTACACGGCGGAACTTGCTGGTCTGGCGCTCTCTCCCGGCGGTGCGGTCATCATGCTGATGATGCCCATCGTCGGGATTCTGGTTTCGAAATTGGACTCTCGCGCGATGATCGCGTTCGGCTGCGCGGTTTCCGCAATCGCTCTGTTTGCGATGGCCGGCTGGAATTTGAGTGTGGACTACGGCCACGTCGTGCGCGCCCGTATGCTGCAAAGTTTCGGGCTGGCTTTTCTGTTCATACCAATCAATGTGTCCGCGTTTGCGTTCGTGGCGAAAGAAAAAACGAACATGGGCACGGGGATCATCAATCTGGCGCGGAACATCGGCGCAAGCGTCGGCATCGCCACGGTGACTACGATGCTGGAGCGGCGCGCGCAATTTCACCAGGCGAAGCTGGTCGAGCACGTCAACAGCTTCAGCGGAGCCCTTGCGCGGACAACGAATGGCAACACCGTGCGTCTAATTTCGTATGGGTCGAGCGCCGCGCATGCAGCGGTGCAGTCGGACGGATTGATCTACAGACTCGTCCAGCGGCAGTCGGCGATGCTGGCTTTCGTCGACAACTTCAAGATGCTGGGCGTCATTTTTCTTGCGGTAATTCCGTTCTTGATTTTGATGAGGAAACCCAGAGTACCGGCTGGAAGTGTCCCGGTGCACTGACGTGCAAAGGGCCGGCGAAGAACGGCAGGCCGCGAAAGAGTTTCTGTTGACATGGGGGGAACGATGGCAACACAAGTCGCAATCGCAACGCAGTTCAGTGAACATAAGCTCATTCGCGCCGGACAGAAGGGCGATGCACAAGCCGTAGAGACCCTGTTTCGGCGATACCACCGTCCGCTGTTTCAGACCGCACTGCGCGTCCTGGGCAACACCGAGGACGCCGAAGACGCCTTGCAGGATGGTCTGCTATCGGCGTACCGCAACATGAAGCGCTTCGAAGGGCGCTCGCAGTTTTCAACATGGTTAACTCGAATAGTCATCAATGCCGCGCTCATGCGGCGCCGCAGCGCGAAGGCGCGCCCGGCGGTTTCTCTTGATGAACCGCCGCGCGAAGATGAGCTGCCGATTGCCGAGCGGTTCGCCGCAGCTGAACCGAATCCCGAACAGGTGTTTGCGGGAACGGAGTTGCGGGAAATGATCAGCGAGAATCTCGACGAGCTCTCGCCCCTGCTGCGCACGGCGTTTGTGCTGCGCGAAGTGGAAGGCTATTCGACCGGAGAAGCCGCAAAGAAACTTGGCGTCACGGAAAACACGCTAAAAGCTCGTTTGTGGCGCGCGCGGCATCAACTCGCCGAACGGCTCAGCCAGCGCATCCGCCGCATCAAGGACGATATGACCGGCGGCGGAATGGGCGACGCCGAGTGCAGCTACTGCTGACGAGGCGAAGCAACGACTTAGAGGAACGGGCGATTGTCTACAAAGAAGACCGGCGATTCTGCCGGTCTTCTTTGATTTTGAATGTGTGAACCGGGTTGTAGTTGGCTCAACGCAATATCTGTCGATTTCTTACCCGACGCTGTTTGCGGCGCTACGTGCGGCAACGTACAAGCCGAGCACGCGAAGGTCGCTCGTCGCTCTTCGCACTTCCACGAGTGCGGCGTCCAGTTGACTCGACGATTCCGCGTCGACGTCCAGAAAAAACTGGTATTCCCACGGCCGTCCGTGAATCGGCCTGCTTTCGATTTTCAACAAATTGACGCCATACCGCGAGAACGGTTCCAGCGAAGCGAGAAGCGCGCCCGGCCGGTGGGCCAGGCGCATGGCGAGCGACATTTTGTGTGCGTCCGGTGGGGCCACGCTCTCGGCATTCATCGGCCGCAGCAACACGAAGCGCGTGAAATTCTCAGCGTTGTCCTGGATGCTCTCGGCCAGAATGACGCCGCCGTAATGCGCGGCCGCCCGGCGCCCGGCGATTCCTGCTGAGCTTTTGTCACCTCGCGCCAGCGCCTCGCGCACGCTACCCGCGGTGTCCTCCGCCGGCACGCGTTTGAGCTGCGGGTGCGCCAGAAAAAAGTTCTCGCACTGCGCAAGCGCCATGGGATGTGAAGCGACCGATCGAAGGGACTCAAGCGATGATCCGGGACAACCAATGAGGTGATGCTCGATCGGAAGAATCGTTTCCGCAACGATGCCCAGATTGCTCGTCAGCAGCAGGTCGTACACGCGGACAACGGATCCCGCGAGCGAATTCTCTACGGGAGCGAGCACGGCGTCCGCCAGCCCGTCCTCGATCGAGCGAAACGCCAGATCAAACGTGGCTCGAGGAACGGTCGTTATTTTCTCGCCGAGAAGCTGTAGAGCCGCTTCTTCGCTGAAGGCGCCAGGTTCACCTTGAAAAGCTACGCGCATCGCATGCGAGTCTCCGTGAGCCGCACCGCACCATCTGCCGGCGACCCGAATCATTTGGAAAATCGAGCGGTGTCACGGGTTAGGCACAAACGCAGCGCGTCACACCGCGAGAAACCGCGCTCTATGATGAAATGAAAAAGAAGCGTCCGCAAGCCGCGCAACATCACTGGGGCGCGGACGCCGTCCATCCGAGACCGCGCGCAATGCGACTGCCAATGACGCTAAAAATCGCAGCGAGCCTATCGCTGCTGGGACTGGCCGTGTGGCTGGGCACGAGCGCGCATTTTTACAAGACTGCACTGCTTTCCCTGTTTTTCGGAGTGACGCTGGCGAGCGTCGTGCTGATTCATCTTCGTGTTCGGCCATCGTGGCAGGACGCGCTGTACGTGATCGCCGGCGCCATCACCTTCATCATTGTGGATTTCGGCTTTCGGCATTTCGCTCCGAGCCTTGCAGGAATTACGTCGTACCTCGGAATCAGCAGCCTCACGATCCTCGGGCTGCGCGCGACTTGGTCGAAGGGCGCTGAGCAGCGGACAATGGCGCTCGCATTTATTCCCGCGCTGCTCTTTGTCACTTCGGATTGGGGCAGCACGGTTCTGCTCAGCCTGACAGAAAAGGCGCATCCCAATGTCTTTGATCTGTATCTCTTTTCCTTCGATTCCAGTCTCAAAGTACAAATCGCCTTTCTTACCGGCCAGGCTTACGACCTCTGGCCGCTTTTCAACTGGATCGGCACCGCCGTTTACATCGGCCTGCCGCTCGTCATCGCCCTTGTTTACGCTGGGCAATTGCTGCACGACCGCACGCGCGCCATCTCCGCGATGGTCGCATTCCTCATCACCGGTCCCGTCGGAGTGATTTTCTACAACCTTTTACCGGCCGTGGGCCCGATTCACGTTTTTCTCGGCCGGTTTCCGTGGAAACCGATTCCCACCGGCGAAGCCACGCGCCTGCTCGTCGAACCGATTCCGCTGGCGGGGCTGCGCAACTGCATGCCGTCTCTACACATGGGTTGGGTCCTGCTGGCGTGGTGGTATTCGCGCGGTCTGTCGATCTGGGAGCGCAGTATCGCCATGATTTTTGTCGTCTTCACGGTGTTCGCGACCATGGGCACGGGTGAGCACTACTCCATCGATCTGGTCGTTGCATTCCCCTTCGCAGTTTTCCTGCAAGGCTTGTGCGCGCCATGCCTGCGCTGGAACGATCGCACGCGACTGACCGCGGTTCTTTACGGATTGCTGCTGACTTTGGGCTGGATTGCGGCGTTGCGCTTTGGACTCAGGTTGTTCTGGATTTCGCCGGTTCTGCCGTGGGCGTGCTGCATCGTGACGATCGCTTCTGCGATTTTTGTCCGTCGGCGGCTGGCGGAAGCGACGGACGCATGCAGATTCTCACCAGCAGTCCACTCTGTCGCCGCGCCTGTGACGGCTTCGTGAAACATTCGCTTCTGATCTAGCAATAGTCGACGGCCACTTTGGCTGTGAATTCCAGTTTCGCGGAGGTCCAAAATCAAATCGCCGCGACTCATCCACGTTATACTTCGTTTGATTCCATCTCGCGGAGGATACACGCCATGAAAGTGGCCAAACCAGAGCCAACGGAATACGCACCTTATTACGAGAAATATATTTCGCTCGTTCCCGGAGATGAGTTGACGAGCCTGCTGGAATCGCAAGCTAAGCGCACCGTGCAACTGCTGGCGGGGCGCAGTGAAAACGACGGGAATTTTCGCTACGCACCCGACAAATGGTCGATCAAGGAAGTCCTCGGCCACATCTCCGACACCGAGCGCATTTTCACCTATCGGGCGCTGCGCATCGCGCGCGGCGATGCCACGCCGCTTGCCAGCTTTGAGCAGGATGATTACGTGCGCGGCGGCGAATTCAACGCGCGTACCTTACGCGATCTCCTGGAAGAATTTGCGGAAGTTCGCGGCGCTACGTCGGCCTTGTTTCGCTCATTGCATCCGCAGGCTTGGACCCGGCGCGGCGTCGCCAACAACAACGAAGTTTCCGTCCGCGCTCTTGCGTACATGACGGCTGGCCACGAGTTGCATCACGTCAAAATACTCGAGGAGCGCTATTTCCCGGCAATCCCGCGCGAGTGACGCCCGTTAGCTCTGTCTCCCAGGCCATGCCGCGGCTTGAGTAAGTAATAAAAAAGGATCGCCGCCAGCGCGATGCTGAGAGCGCTGGTTAACACGGCCACAGCCTGCGCGTCGAGCGGGTGTTCGAAAGCATCTACGAGCAGATAAAATCCGAGCAGCAAGAATAGCGCGGCTAAAAAGCAGACCAGGCTTCCGAAGGTCCGCGCGAGGCTCCCACGGATTACCAGTGGTTTGGGGTGACGCGTCGCAGCGCGGTCGAGCATCGCAGCGCGCACGGCTCACTCCTTGTGGGAACTGCCGCGCGCAAACGCGGAATCCTCGATTTGAAGAAAATCGAGGTACCTGAAGCGCGGGCGGCTGTACGATTTCTTCATGGGAAAGCCGCACACGCAGCGCGGGTTGCCGCCCGCCACTTCGCTGGTGGATTGGACCACGACTTCGCAGCGGCACGCTGGATTTGTGCAGCGCCACTGTTCTCCGCATTTCATGACCATGATGGCTTTACCTCCGTGGACGGCAGGCTTGCTGGGAACGCCGGACAGGCAGCCGCGATGTAGTCTAAATTATGCGAAAAGAGAATATATAGAACAGTAAATTACAAAGTCAAGGGAATTCCCGGTGAAGCGCGTGCCATTGGAAAACCTGTGGATTTGTGCAAAGTTTCGCGTGCCGCGGTGCGGCGCTGCCGTCCAGCGTAGGTTTCGCGCGCGATGGTTCGCCGGTGTCGCGGCGCGTTTCGCGTCAAGTTGCGGCCAGCCATGAGCGGCTGCTAAAATTCTTGGTTTGGCGGGTCGCTGGCGTTCTCACTGCGCGGCCCGTTCAATGCGGGCTGGGTAGCCCGCAAGAATTCTCGGTGCCTGCTGAAAAGCCGTTTAGAAACGTAACTGCAGAGCCGTTCGCGCAGGGTCGCTCCAGGAATGCGCCGAACGACGGGTTCTGACGCCCGCGAGAGGGAGATTACGAGTGGCAAAGTACGATGTAGCGATCATCGGGAGCGGTCCGGGCGGCTATGTGGCGGCGATCCGGGCGGGCGAACTTGGATTGAAGACCGTCGTCGTAGAAAAAGACCCCTACCTCGGCGGGACCTGCCTGCACGTCGGCTGTATTCCTACGAAGGTTCTGCTGCATCACGCTGATGTCTACGATCACTTCAAGAATGGCGCAGAGCTGGGATTTGAAGTCAGCGGTCTAAAAATCAACTGGGCGAACATTCTTGCCCGCAAAGACAAAATCGTCAAAAAACACGCCAAAGGCATCGAATTCCTTTTCAAAAAGAACAAAGTCGAGTGGGTGCAGGGCTGGGGACGCTATGCGGGCCCCGGCCGGGTGAGTGTCGAAAAAGACGGCAAGAAGAGCGAGATCGAAGCTGCGAACGTCCTCCTCGTCAGCGGGTCCGAAGCGCGCTCCTTGCCAGGCATTGAGCCGGACCACAAGACCATTCTCACAAATCGCTCCATCCTCGAATTGCCCGACATTCCCAAGAGTCTGATTGTGGTCGGCGCTGGCGCCGTCGGGGTCGAATTCGCCTCCGTCTACAACTCCTTTGGAACGCAAGTCACGATTCTCGAAATGTTGCCTCGCGTGGTGCCTGTCGAAGATGAAGAAATCTCGGCGGAACTGGAAAAGGACTTCAAGAAAAAAGGCATCCAGATTTTTACGGGAAGCAAGGTGGACTCGGTCAAGACGGACTCCAAAGGCGTGACCGTCGCATTTAAGGATAAAGACGGCAAGCCACAAACGATGCCGGCGGAGAAATTGCTCCTCGCCGTCGGCCGCAAGCCTATGACCGAAAACTGCGGTCTGGAAAAATCAAAGGCCCGGCTGGAGCGAGGCTTCGTGCTTGTCGGCCCGCTGATGGAAACGGACGAAAAAGGCCTGTATGCGATCGGCGATATCGTCGCGGGCATGCCGCAGCTGGCCCACGCCGCCATGATGGAAGGCATCGTCGCCGTCACGCGCATCGCCGGCAAGAAAACCCAGCCGATCCTGAAAACGCGCATTCCCAATGCCACATACTGCGAGCCGCAAATCGGATCCATCGGCCTGACCGAAAAACAGGCTCGCGATGCAGGCTATAAAGTGAAGACTGGAAAATTCCCGTTCGTCGGCAATAGCAAAGCCACCATTCTCGGGAATCACAACGGTTTCATCAAAGTCGTTTCTGACGAAAAATACGGCGAAGTCCTGGGCATTCACATCATCGGGCCGTTGGCCACGGAGATTCTCTCCGAAGCCGCGGCCACGCTGAATCTCGAAGGTACCATCGACGACATGATGAACATGATTCACGCGCATCCCACGGTTTGGGAAGGCATGGGCGATGCGTTCGCCAGCGTGAGGGGTTTGCAGATTAACGTGTAAGGTGCTGTTTTAGGAGCCCAGTACGCCAGCCCATCGCGCGCGCCGCCGCTCCGGTTTGGAAATCGATCCACGGTGAACACCTGCTACATCATCGAACTCGGCCTGATCGGCTACGCGGACGCCTACGCGCTCCAGAAGCGCATCGTCTCCGCGCGCAAATCCGGTGCTATCGATGACGTCTTCCTCCTCTGCGAGCATCCTCCGGTCATCACGCAGGGCCGCAACGGAAAGCGCGAACACTTGCTCGCTTCCGAGCATCTCCTGCGCCAGCGAAACGTGGAATTTTTCGAAACCAGCCGCGGCGGCGACGTCACATTTCACGGTCCCGGACAGCTTGTCGGCTACCCGATTCTCAATCTAGCCGCGTTGCGCAAGGATGTGGTGTGGTACGTGCGCATGCTCGAGGAAGTCATGATTCGCGCCACGACGGAGTTTGGAATCGCCGCCGTGCGCGAGGCAGGGAAAACGGGGATTTGGGTCGCGCAGCGCGAAAACACTCCGGAAAAACTCGGCGCCATCGGCGTGCACATCAGCCGCTGGATCACCTCGCATGGATTTGCGTATAACGTTTCCACCGATTTGCGCTATTTCGATCTGATCGTGCCTTGCGGTATCGCCGGGCGCAAAGCCACATCGCTGGAAAAGCTACTCGCTCGAGCCGTGAGTTCCCGCGAAGTGGCGCCGCTCCTCGCGCGCCATTTTGGCGAAGTATTCGGGCTGCGGATGAAACCTGTGGCAAAAGCGGAGCTCTTCGAGCAGTTGGACCATGCGGATCAAGCACATTCGATGGCGGCCGTAAGTTAGGAGTCGTCCTGTGGCAAACGGAATAAAGAAAGACCTGACGCGGCAGCAGTACCTCGACCTTTATTACTTCATGCGCTTGAACCGCGCGGTCGAAGACACCATGGTGAAGCTCTTCCGGCAAAACAAAATTGTCGGCGGGCTGTATTCGAGTCTCGGTCAGGAAGCCATTTCCGTCGGCACGGCTTACGCGCTTGAGAAAAAAGACTGGCTCGCGCCGATGATTCGCAATATCGGCGCGCTGCTCGTAAAAGGCGTTCCGCCTCGTGATGTGTTCATGCAGCACATGGCCAAGTACGATTCGCCGACCAAAGGCAAGGACGGCACCAGCCACTTCGGCGACTTGGAAAAGCTGCACATTGTTTCGCCAATCTCCATGCTTGGTGATCTCATCCCGGTGATGACCGGCGTCGCGATCGGCGGCCGCTACCTGGGCCAAAAAATCGTAACCATGACGTGGATCGGCGACGGAGGCAGCTCCACCGGAGTGTTTCACGAAGGCCTGAATTTTGCCGCGACGCAAAAAGCGGCGTTTGTCCTGATCCTCGAAAACAACCTCTGGGCCTATTCCACTCCGGTAAAGCGCCAGGTGCCGCTCGAAAATCTCGCCGATCGCGCCAAAGCCTACGGCATCACCAGCTACACTATCGACGGCAACGATGTCGTGGAAGTTTTTACTACGGCGCGCGAAGCCGTGGCTCGCGCACGGGCCGGCGAGGGGCCGATTCTCATCGAGGCCAAATCGTTCCGCCGCCTCGGCCATGCGCAGCACGATCCCGCGGAATACGTTCCGAAAGAGATGAGAGCGTATTGGGAAGCGCGCGATCCCATCGCGTTGTACGAGAAGTTCCTGATGAGTGAAAAACTGATCGACGCGAAGGGCAAAAAAGAAGTCGAACAAAAAATCGAAAGTCTTCTCGAGAAAGAGCGGGAGTTTGCCGAGAATTCGCCCATGCCGCCGCCGGAGTTCGCGGAAACCGGCGTGTACTGTACTGGTGACGACTGCCACAAGATCCGGCCCAAGTGGGAGCGCGCGCAAGCGGAAGTCACGCCGCCGAAATCGAGTGTCAAGCCGGTATGGACCGTCGCCGGCTTCGGCTCCGGCGGCAGCTCCAGAGGCGCTAATGCTGCGATTCACTTCGGCGACACCCAGCCTGCGCTGGAAACGGCTGGTTCGGATGGCGCGGCCAAATCGAACGGCGCCGAGTCCGCGACAAAATCTCCTGCGAAGAAATCGGCGAAGCCGGCCGTCGCCTCCGCCCCAGCCAGAAAGGCCCGGAACTGACCATGGCCGCCGCCACCACCGGAACGCAAATCACGTTTCTCGAAGCCATCAAGCAGGCCATGTTCGAGGAGATGGAGCGCGACCCCGCCGTCGTTCTTCTTGGCGAAGACGTCGGAGTCTACGGCGGCGCTTTCAAAACGAGCGAAGGTCTGCTGGAGCGTTTCGGCTGGGAACGCGTAATTGACACGCCGATCAGCGAGAGCGCCATCATCGGCGCGGCCTGCGGCATGAGCTATCTCGGCCTGCGCCCGATTGCCGAGTTGCAGTTCATCGATTTCATTGTCTGTGCGTTCAATCAAATCACGAATTTTGTCGCCAAGGGCCACTACCTCTGGAACGCTCCCGCGCCCATGGTGATGCGCGGCCCTTCCGGCGGCGGCGTGCACGGCGGGCCCTTCCATTCCGCAAATCCTGAAATGTATTTTGTGCATACGCCGGGGCTGAAAGTGATTTATGCTTCGACCCCCTACGATGCGAAAGGGCTTCTTAAAGCAGCCGTGCGCGACAACAATCCGGTGCTCTTCTTCGAGCACAAATTCCTGTACCGCCGCATTAAAGGCGACGTTCCAAGCGAAGACTACACCGTGCCCATCGGCAAAGCCGCCGTGCGGCGCGAAGGAAAGCACCTCACCATTATTTCGTACGCCGCGATGATGCACTCCTCGCTTGAAGCCGCGGAGGCCCTTGCCAAAGAAGGCATCGAAGCCGAAGTCCTCGACCTGCGCACGCTGCTGCCGCTCGACGAAGAGACGATTTTGCAATCCGTAAGAAAAACTAACAAATGCCTCGTCGTTCACGAAGACACCAAGACCGGAGGCATCGCCGGGGAAATCGCCGCGATTCTCTGCGAGAAAGCATTCAGCGATCTTGATGGTCCGATGATGCGTGTAACTGCGCTCGACACGCCAGTTCCGTATGCGCCGACACTCGAAGAGCATTTTCTGCCGAACGCCAAAAAGATTTTCAGCGCCGCCAAAGAGCTGGCGCGCTACTGAGTTTGAGAACGCGAGCGTTCTCCGGAACGCTCCGGCAGTTGTAGGGGCGCGGCATGCCGTGCCCGTCTTAAGAGATTGCTGATACAGGAGAACGCCGATGGCCACAGACGTAGTCATGCCCCAAATGGGTGAAAGCATCTTTGAAGGCACCATCACCAAGTGGCTCAAAAAGCCCGGTGACCGTGTCGAGCGCGACGAACCGCTTTTCGAAATTTCCACCGACAAAGTGGATGCCGAAATCCCCTCCCCGTCCGCTGGCGTCCTCAAGGAAATCAAAGTGACGGAAGGCCAGACCGTCCCGATTCAAACTGTTGTAGCCGTCATTGACGGTGTCGGTTCTGCCGCCGCTGCCGCTCCCCCTCCCGCATCCGCTCCGCCGAAAGCTGCCGCTGCGGCTCCCGCGGCCGTCGCTCCGCCGCCACCGCCGTCCTCCCGCCCAGCCGCGCCTACACCAGCGGTTGCCGCTCCGGCACCTGCTGCCGCGGCGCAACGCCCCGCGGGCGAACGCATCCACAGCTCGCCCCTCGTGCGCCGCATGGCGGCGGAGCATGCCATTGATCTCTCAACGGTTCCTGGCACCGGCGCGGGTGGACGCATCAGCAAGCAGGACATCGAAGCGGTCATCGCCGCTGGTGGAGTTCCCGGCGCTGCTCCCCAAAGCCACGCCGCACCAGCTCCGGCCCGGCCGACGCCTCTTCCGCCGGCCCCTTCCGCATCTCCCGCAGTTTCCGGCGGCCAGGCGCACGTGGCGTTCGAATCTGCCGTTCCGCGCGAAAAAATCTATTTCGGCAACTACCAGATCGAGCCCATGAGCAACATGCGCCAGCGCATCGCCGAGCACATGCTCGCTTCCAAGCGCGTCTCGCCTCACGTGTACTCCGTCGACGAAGTGGACATGAGTAAAATCGCGGCTTTGCGCGCCAAGTCCAAGGACGAGTTCGAGAAGCGCTACGAAACAAAGCTCACGTTCATGCCCTTCTTCGTGAAAGCCGCCGTCGCCGGACTGCGCGCGTTTCCGACCGTGAACGCTTCGCTCGACGGCACCAACGTTGTCCTGCACAAGGAAATCAACATCGGCATCGCCGTGGCCCTCGACTGGGGTCTGATAGTCCCGGTCGTCAAGGGCGCCGACGAGAAAAACATCCTCGGCATCCAGCGCACGCTCAACGACCTCGCCGATCGCGCCCGCTCGAAAAAGCTCAAGCCGGAAGAAGTGCAGGAAGGCACTTTTTCCATTACCAACCCCGGCGTCTTCGGCGGCCTCTTCGGCCTCCCGGTGATCAGCCAGCCCAACGTCGCCATCCTCGGCCTCGGCGCCATCGAGAAACGCCCGGTGGTCATCAACGACTCCATCGCCATCCGCTCGATGTGTTACGTCACGCTCAGTTACGACCACCGCGTCGTGGACGGTGCCATCGCCCATCAGTTCCTGCACAAGGTTAAGGAGACCCTCGAAAACTGGTCCGAGTCAGTCCTGTAGTTCAGGCCCTGCTTGCCGCAGGCAGGCTTTGGGTTCTTCCCCGCGCGCTTCGGGCGTTATTGGGGAGGCTTTTACGTGCTGTGGGCAGGCTCCAAGGCCGAGGCTTTTTCCGGACGTTTGCCGTCCTCGCACGTTCAAAGTGTGGTGCTTCGGCCCGACCGCATTGCGTGAATCCGGACACTTGTCCGCAATTGGGACGCTCGTTTCCCATTTGCGCGCAGACGCGCCACTTCAAATAGCACCAAAGCGCGTCGATGCAACTGAAAGGAACGTCTTGCAGCCGATGTGCGCTGGCCACGGTCTTGCCCAAAGCGGGACGTCGAAATCTTTCCGCGCCGTTAGCGCGTAAACCGCCCAGGAATTTGGGAAACTCCGGAAGCCAGGAAGCCGTACCACAAGAGAACATGTCCCCGCGAATCCTCATTGCCGACGACCAGCCCGACGTCCTGAACGCGCTGCGCCTGCTCCTCAAAGGGCAAGGCTACGAAATCGAGTCGGCATCTTCGCCAGCGGAGCTCTTCCAAGTTGTCACCGCGTCCGAATTCGACCTCCTGCTCATGGATCTCAACTACGCGCGCGACACGACCTCCGGCCGGGAGGGGATTGACGTCCTTAACCGTCTCAAAGACATCGAGGACGCCCCGCCGATCGTGGTCATGACCGGTTGGGCTACCGTGGGCCTTGCCGTCGAGGCCATGAAGTATGGCGTAGCGGACTTTGTCGAAAAGCCCTGGACGAATTCGCGGCTGCTCGAAATCCTTGAAAAGCAGATTGCCTTCGGCCGCGAGCGCCGCGTCTCGCGACGGCGCACGCTTCAGGAGAACCGCGACCACCAGGAGCTGGCCCTCCAGTTTCATCACCAGGAGCAGGAAGTCGCCGAGGCTCGCAGCATTCAACAGGGTCTGTTGCCGAAATTCATTCCGCAGCAGCTCGGGTACGAAATCGCCGGAGCCTGGCAGCCGGCGCTGAGTGTTGGCGGTGATTACTACGACGTGTTGTCGTTTGACGACAGCACGCTGGGCCTGTGTATCGCCGACGTGTCCGGTAAAGGGCTGCCGGCGGCGCTGCTCATGTCGAATCTTCAGGCCGCTGTGCGCGGGCTCGCCGCGCCATCCCTTTCTCCTGATGGCTTGTGCCAGCGCCTGAATTCCCTGGTCTGCCACAACACCGCAACCGACCGCTTCATCACGTTTTTCTACGCGCAGCTGGACGGCCCGTCGCGCGTACTGCGCTATTCGAATGCCGGACACAATCCGCCGATCGTGTTGCGCCGCGACGGCTCGCACGAGCGGCTATACGCCGGCGGCACGGTCCTCGGCGTCTTCCCGCAACAGTCCTTTGCATTAGGGCAGGCGCAACTCGCGCCGGGAGACCGTGTGGTTCTGTTTACCGATGGCGTGACGGAAGCCTACGACGACGCCGGCGAGGAATTTGGCGAGGAGCGCCTGCTGCAGCTCGTTCAGGAACACCGCGCCGCCGCACCCGCGGAACTTCAGCAAAAAATTCTGTCCGCTGCGGGCAACTTCAGCCGCGGACACTGGCACGACGATGCCACGCTGCTCGTATTGGGCGTCCACGAATGACGCCGAAAAGAATAGCAACGAACAATAAAATTCTTCATTAATAAAGCAATGAAGAACTATTTTTAAGTACTAGCCCGGTTTTCTCACCAGAAGTGAGTAACTGAAGCAGATTGGAAGTAGAAAAAGGCCGCATTCTCAGGCATAACTGCGTTGTCGAAGCGTAGTTGACGCTAAGAGGAGGCGGCCTTTTCTATGACAGA